>ENA-OQAL01000169-OQAL01000169.1-human-gut-metagenome-genome-assembly--contig:-NODE-169-length-16950-cov-4.456637_pt1 | contig 16950 bp, 17 predicted proteins | sample MGYA00242491_ERZ504519 | MGnify/ENA primary metagenome ERZ504519 (study PRJEB26092, sample SAMD00036260) | human gut metagenome | host: Homo sapiens | study: EMG produced TPA metagenomics assembly of... | reverse complement strand
CTACGCATCAGTTTGGGGGTGCTCGATCTGATTCGGGCGGGGATTGGCAGGGATCTGGACACGGCACGCACGCTGCTTGACGAGTTGCGCGCCGACGGCATCGACGACGACCGGCTATGCCTGCTGATGAAAACATTGGAACAGACCTGCGAGCCCGACATCGCGCTACGCAACCTCGTCGACATCATCAAAGCGTTGCAAAGCCAAGGCGCGACTTCCACCAGGTCATCACCGACGACGCCGGACTCGTACGACTCGTCACCGTGCTCGGCGTGTCCGACGAAATGGGCAAGCTCATGCGCTTCCGCCCCGAACTCGTCATGGCCGCAGCCAGCGACTCATGCGAAAGCCACCTGTACAACCACGCCCAGCGGCGCGCACATGTGCTCGAAGCGGTCGGTGCCGACCCTGTCGACAGCCGCACGCCGAAAGCCTCGAAACCCCTTGCGGAGGCGGCGACTGCCTTGCGACAGACCTACAGAAAACAGCTCGCCGCCATCATGGCGCAGGACACCACCGCGGAAGATCCCATCGAAATCCAGCCGAGAATCAGCCAGGAACTGTCCGATCTTGCCGACGCGGCCCTGGAAGGCGCGCTCGCCATCGCCCGCGACGAAGTGGACGGCAGCGAACACGTGCGCTTCGCCATCATCGGCATGGGCAAGCTCGGCGCACGCGAACTCAACTACGTATCCGACGTGGACCTCATCTACGTGGTGGAACCGGCGGACGTGGACACCAACGGCATGACCCTCAACCGTGTCGGCACCAAAATGGCCACCACCCTGCAGCGCGTATGCCAATCCGTCATCATGGGCGTCGCCGAACCTACATTGTGGCAGATCGATGGCGGACTGCGCCCCGAAGGCAAGGACGGCCCGCTCGTACGCAAACTCGAATCGCACGAAGCCTACTACGAACAGTGGGCGGAAAACTGGGAATTCCAAGCCCTGCTCAAGGCCCGCCCCGTGGCCGGTGACCCCGACCTCGGCCAAGCGTACATGGACATGACCCGACCGTTCGTATGGACCGCCTCCAAACGCGACAACTTCGTCTACGACTGCCAGCAGATGCGCAAACGAGTCGAAGACCTCATCCCCGCGCCCCTGAAGGACCGTGAAATCAAACTCGGCCGCGGAGGCCTACGAGACGTGGAATTCACCGTGCAGATGCTCCAACTCGTCCACGGCCGCGCCGACGAGACCCTGCGCACCAGCTCCACCCTCGAATCGCTGCAACGCCTCGCCGAAGGCGGGTACGTCTCACGCAGACAAGCCAAGAAGCTCTCCTGGGACTACCGCTTCGAACGCGTCATGGAACACCGCCAGCAAATGTGGGCGCTCAAACGCACCCACCTGTTCCCGGACCTCGGCAAAGCCAGTCTCGGCGGCATCGAACGCAAACGCGACACCAACGACGACGAACTCAACCACAACCTCGAACTGCGCAGACTCGCCCGGGCCTTCCACATGCACCCCGAGGAACTCGTCGACAAATACGACGAAACCCGACGTGAAGTGCGCCACCTGCACATGGACATCTACTACCGGCCCATGCTGCCCATCAACGCCGGCCTCGACGACGAACAAGTGGAACTGTCCGCCAACGCCATGCAGGAACGCTTCGCCTCCATCGGATTCGCCGACCCCGACGCCGCCATGCGCCACGTCACCGCACTGACCGCCGGCATCTCCCGTGCCGCGAAAATCAACCGCATCCTCCTGCCCGCCGCCCTCCAATGGCTCGGCGAAGGGCAGAACCCCGACATGGGACTGCTCAACTGGCGCAAACTCGAAGAACACTTTGGCACGGACAGCGAATACCTCGGCTTCCTGCGCGACTCGCCGTCCGCCGCGCAACGCCTGTGCCACATCCTGTCCAATTCGCGGTTCCTGGGCGACGCGCTCAACAAATCCGTCGAATCCGTCACCTGGCTCGGCAGCGACAACGACCTGCAGCCACGCTCACGCGAAAGCCTCGACGTGCAGACACACGCCTCACTCGAACGCAACGCAGGCAGCATCAACGACTTCGCCAACTCCATCCGCGCCATGCGACGCCACGAAATCGAACGCATCGGACTAGGGTGGATGAGCGGCGTCATCGACGACAAGGCGTCGCTCGCAGGTATGACCGACGTATACGACGCGGCCATCGACGCATCGCTCACCTGGGCCATCCGCCACCAAACGCAGGAAATGGGACTCGACGAAGCGCCGGCGGCAATCGCCGTCATCGGCATGGGACGCTACGGCGGCAGGGAAGTGAACTTCAGCTCCGACGCCGACGTCATCATCATCTACCGGCCGTCCGATAACGCCGACGACAACCAAGCCAACCTCTTCGCACGCAAAGTGCAGGAAGACCTCCGCGCCATCCTGCAAGGACCGACCACGCTCGAACCCAAAATCGAACTCGACATGGACCTGCGGCCCGAAGGCAAAAACGGACCCCTCGTGCGCTCCTACGCGTCCTGCGAGGAATACTACCGTTCCTGGGCGAGCACATGGGAGCACCAGCGCTCCTGCGTGCGCGTTACGCGGCAGGCGACGCGGCGCTCGCCGAGGATTTCCTGATGACGTCGCCGACCCGCTGCGCTATCCGAAGATCGATTTGACGGAGGCGCAGGTCGCCGAAATACGCAAGCTCAAGGCGCGTATGGAAGCCGAGCGATTGCCGCGCGGCGTGCGTAGGGACCGTCACCTGAAGCTGGGCAAAGGTGGTCTGTCCGACGTGGAATGGACGATTCAGCTGCTGCAGTTGCAGCATGCCGGCGACAACGCGAACCTGCGAGTCAACGGCACGATGCAGGCGTTGAACGAGTTGGAGCGGCGCAAGCTGGTTTCCGCCGGCGACGCCGTCGTATTGCGACGCGCATGGTGGATGTGCACGGCCGCGCGCAACGGCAGCTACCTGTGGAGCGGGCGCGTCAACCAGGCGGATATCCTGCCGGATGACACGTATTCGCTGGGAGGACTCGCCGTCTATCTCGGATACGACGCGAATCGCGGACAGCATTTCGAAAACGATCTGCTTGCCGTAATGCGCAAGCGCGCGACGTGACGGAACGTCTGTTCTACGGCCTTTCATGAAACGATTCGAGCGGGCGCTCGGTGAACACGCGGTGAACGCTCCGGGTCAGTGTTTCGGGCTATAGTTGGCTAGGTCACTTTCAGTGGCCACCTTCAACCACAAGTTGCATGAAAGGTGAGCCGTTGTCCTCAGTACTCGAACCGGCGGTCGAAACGCCGATGGTCGGAAAAAGCGTCATCACTCTCGATGATCTTTCCATTCGTCAGATTCAGGAAATGCTGCACAAAGCGCAGTACATCGATTCCCATCGTAAAGAAGTGGCACACACCTGCGAAGGCAGGGTGCTTGCCACTTTGTTTTATGAGCCGAGCACGCGCACGCGTCTGAGTTTCGAAACCGCCATGCTGCGCCTCGGCGGCAAGGTGATCGGTTTCGCCGGCGCCCAGCTCGCCTCCGTCACCAAGGGCGAGACGATCGCCGACACGTTGAAGACGGTGTCCAACTACGTCGACGTGGTGGCCATCCGCCATCCGAAGGAAGGCGCCGCGCTGGTCGCATCCCGCGCCGCCTCCGTGCCGGTCATCAACGCGGGCGACGGCGGACACATGCATCCGACGCAGACGCTCGCCGACCTGGCCACGCTTCAATCGCGCTTCGGCCGTGTCACCAACCTGACCGTCGGCCTGTGCGGCGATCTGACCTTCGGCCGCACCGTGCACTCCCTGATCGAAACACTGTGCCGCTTCGGCAACGTCAACTTCGTGCTGATCAGCCCCGACGAGCTCAAGACCCCGCAGTACGTGCTTGACCGCATCAACGCCACCGAATCCTGCTCCTACACCGAAGTCAAGGATCTGGTCTCCGTCATCGGCGATCTTGACGTGCTGTACATGACCCGCGTGCAGAAAGAACGTTTCTTCAACGAGGACGATTATCTGCGTCTGCGTGACACCTACATCCTCGACGAAGCCAAGATGGCGTACGCCAAGAAGGACATGGCCGTGCTGCACCCGCTGCCGCGCGTCAACGAAATCGCCGTGGAAGTCGACGACGATCCGCGTGCAGCCTACTTCGAACAGGTCAAGAACGGTATGCTCATGCGCATGGCATTGGAAAGCTCGGTGGTCGGTGACGAACTGCCGGGATACGAACCGCTCGCAGCCAAGGAGGTTGAAGCCTGATGGAAGTCACCAGCATTCAGAACGGCATCATCATCGATCACGTGCCCGCCGGAACCGCGCTCAAGGTACTTGAGTATCTGAAGATCGACCCGTCCAAAACCAAGCTCGCGTTGATCATGAACACCGACAGCCACATGTACGGCACGAAGGACATCATCAAAATCGAGGATGAGACCGAATCCATCGACCTCGACGTGCTCGGCCTCGTGGCGCGCACCGCGACCGTCGGCATCGTCCGCGGCGGCAAAATCGTCGAAAAGAAGAAGCCGACCCTGCCGGAACATGTCGTCAACATCATCAAATGCGTGAACCCGCGCTGCGTCACCACCACCGAGCCTGCGGTGCAGATGTTCCATCTGGTGCATTCCGACCGTCAGGAATACCGTTGCGACTACTGCGACGAGGAAGCGAAGTTCTGAAATCATGACCCTCACCCTTCACGACATCAAGGTCTGGAACACCGGCGAAGTCATTGACCTCGTCGTCCCCTCCGACACGGACGCGTCCGTGGACGCTCGGCGATGACCATCGCCCCCGGATTCGAAGACCCGCACGTGCATTTCCGCGATCCCGGACAGACCTACAAGGAGTCCATGATCTCCGGCTGCGCGGCGGCGGCATCCGGCGGATACACGAACGTGCTCATCATGCCAAACACCGTGCCGGCCATGGATGGCGTGAAGGTGGAGGCCGGCCAGCCGGGCGCTCCGAAGTGCTCGACGCCGAATACGACACGGTCATCGATTACCTGCAGCATTACGAGGCCGCTCATGGCGTGAAACTGCCGGTGCGCTACGACCTATGCGTATGCGCCTCAAAGGGGCGTGCCGGCCATGAGGCCACCGAAGTGGCCGACTGGATCGGCTACCTGCCCGAACATGGCGACGAGCATAAGGACGCCTACCAGCTGGCGCATCCGGTGACCGCCATCAGCGATGACGGTTCCGCGGTGACCCCCAGCATTCTCGAACAGGTGTTCGAAAACGTCAAGGAGTCGGGACTGTACCTCATCGAGCATTGCGAACACCACGACACCGGCGCGGTCAATGACGGTCCGGTGTCCCGCAAGCTTGGCGTTCCAGGCATTCCGGAGGACACGGAACTCAAAATCGTCGAACGCGACATTGACATGTCCCGCAAAACCGGCGTGCACGTGCACTTCCAGCACGTCAGCACCGCGATCTCCTTCGACGCCATCCGCAAAGCCAAGGCCGAAGGACTTCCGATCACCTGCGAGACCGCGCCGCATTACATCGCATTGAACGACGAGGCGCTGCTTAAGTACGGCACTTTGGCCAAAATGAACCCGCCGCTGCGCTCCGAAGCGGACCGCCAGGCCACCATCGCAGCCGTCGCCGACGCACGGTCGATTTGTTGGCCACCGACCATGCGCCCCACACCATGGAAGAGAAGGAACTCGGCTTCCTCGACGCGCCCAACGGCATCATCGGGCTGGAATGCGCATACGGCGTCTGCCACAAGGTACTTGTCGACGGCGGATTCATTTCCGACGAACGTCTCATCGAACTCATGTCCACCGGTCCGGCCGAACTCATGGGCCACGACAAAACGGACATCACGGCGGTGCTCGACGACTACGCCGACGCCGTGCCGGGAGACGACGACACCAAGCGCGTGCTTGATCTGGGCCGCGTGCCCGAAAGCGACCAGGTGGATCTCGTGGTGCTGAACACCGGAGAGGAATGGACCGTCGACCCGGAGAAGTTCCACTCCTCGGCACGTAACACCCCATTCGGCGGATGGCAGGTCACCGGCCGGCCGCTCGCCACCATCATCGGCTCGAAGCTGGCCTTCAGCCGCATCGACAAGGAGGACTGATGGACCGTCTGATCGAAGCCATCGAAGACAAGCAGAATCCAAGCGTCGTGGGACTCGACCCCACCGAAGCGCTGGTGCCGAAGCAGGTCGTGGCCAGCTTCGCCGAGGAAATCGCCGAACAGGTGGAGGATCCGACGGAAGCGCCGGCAGCCCAACTGTCCGTCGCCTTCTTCGAATTCAACCGCGCCATCATCGACGCAGTAGCCGACATCGTCCCGGCCGTCAAACCGCAGATCGCCATGTATGAGGCGCTCGGACCAGCCGGCATCGACGCCTACAGCATGACCTGCGAATACGCCAAACAGCAGGGACTGTACGTCCTCGGCGACGTCAAGCGCGGCGACATCGGCTCCACCGCAGCCGCCTACGCCCACCATCTGAGCGGTGTGAACGCGGGGGAGCGCGCTTTCGACCCGTGGCATGAGGACGCGGTCACCGTGAACCCCTACCTCGCACCGACGGCATCACCCCGTTCGTCGAAGCCGCCACTGGTGCCGACAAGGACATCTTCGTACTGGTACGCACCTCCAATCCATCCAGCAGCGAACTGCAGGAACTCGAACTCGCCTCAGGCGAGCGCGTGTACGAGCATATCGCCGGCCTCGTGGAAGGCTGGGGAGCCGAAACCATCGGCGCGAACGGGGTATTCCCGTGTCGGCGCGGTGGTCGGAGCCACCCATCCCGAGGAAGGCAAGGCGTTGCGGGCGCGCATGCCGCACACGTTCTTCCTGGTCCCCGGTTACGGCGCGCAGGGCGGTACCGCCCAAGGCGTGGCCGGCATGTTCGACAAAGACGGCATGGGCGCGCTCGTCAATTCGTCGCGTGGCATCATCGGAGCCTGGAAGAAGTCCGGCAAATACAGCGAATCCATGAGCGCAGACGATGCGCTCGACTTGGTCGCCGAATCGGCGCGCGAGGCCGCGAAGGACATGCGCGACAATCTGCGCGCGGTACTGCCGTAAGCTACCAGAACAATCGAACGAAACACAGGAAAGGGAGTCATGACCGCCGCAGCAACGTCATGCCGACCGTCGGCCAGGCGAGGGAAGCGGGATTCTTCCCCAGCAGGCACACGGTCGAAATCGTCGACAACCGCATGCTGGCCGATGGCGTGTACCGATTGACATTCCGCGACGAATTCATCGCGGGACATGCCAAGCCGGCGCAGTTCGTCGACGTGTATTCCAACAATCCGAGCAGACTGATGCCCCGCCCGTTCGGCGTGGCCGAAGTGGATGGCGATGAGGTGAGCCTTATCTTCGCCGTCGTCGGCAAAGGCACCGCCGAATTCTCCGAATTGCGTGCGGGCGACACCATTCGGGTGATGGGTCCTCTCGGCAACTCCTTCAACACCAAGGAGAACGCGAACTACGTGCTGGTGGCCGGCGGTCTCGGCGTGCCGCCGCTGGTGCGCGCCGCGCAGGCCATCGCCGAATCGGAGGGGTCGACGAGCACCGCGGTGTTCGGATACCGCAACGTGCGTTTCGGAGACGGATACGTCGGCCGGTACGCGGACAAGACATACAGCATCGACGAATCCGAAGGCAATGTCGTAACGCTCCTTGACCGTATTGAAAATGAACTGGTGAACGGCGAGCTGAAGCCGGTCATCCTCTCATGCGGGCCGTTGCCGATGATGAAGGCCGTCGCCGCATGGGCGGCGAAACGCGGCATCGAGGCACAGCTGAGCTTGGAACAGCGCATGGGCTGCGGATACGGCACATGCGTGCTGTGCACCGTCGACACCGCCGAAGGACGATTGAAGGTCTGCTCGGACGGACCTGTGTTCACCCGCGAACAATTGGGATGGGGGGAGTGAGCATGACCGCAGAACAACATGCGAACCTGTACGAACAGCACGAATGGAAGCATCCCACCCAGGTGGCTGGTATCCCGTGGAAGAATCCGGTGGCGACCGCTTCCGGCACGTTCCAATATGCTGCCGTGCGCTGGTTCTATGACGTGAGCCAGCTGGGGCGCCGTCACCACCAAAGGCGTGTCTCCGGTGCCATGGGAAGGCAATCCTGGCATCCGTACTGCGGAAGGCCCCTCCAGCAACATCAACGCCGTCGCCTGCAGAATCCCGGCGTGGACCATTACCTTGAGGACGATCTGCCGAAACTCAAGGCCATCAACGCCACCGTCATCGCCAACGTCGCCGGACACTGCGACGACGACTACGCGGAAGTCGTGTCCAAGCTCGACGATTCCCCGGCCGACATGCTGGAAATCAACGTGAGCTGTCCGAACGTGTCCGCAGGCGGCATGAGCGTCGGCACCGACCCGGTGGCTTTGAGCCGCCTCATCACCAGACTGCGCAAGCTCACCGACAAGAAGATGATCGTCAAACTCACCCCGAACGTCACCGACATCACCGTGCCGGCACGAGCCGCGGTGGAAAGCGGAGCCGACGCATTGAGCCTGATCAACACGCTGCTCGGCATGCGCATCAACATCCGCACCGGCGAGCCGGTCATCACGCACGTCACCGGCGGCGTGTCCGGCCCGGCCGTCCTGCCGGTCGGACTGGCCGCGGTATGGCGCGTGCGCGCCGCATTGCCAGAAATACCGATCATCGGCATCGGAGGCATCGACTCCGGCGAGACCGCGCTCGAATACCTGTATGCCGGCGCCAACGCCGTCGAAGTCGGCGCGGCCGCATTGTTCGAGCCGACCGCGCCGCTGCGCGTGGCCCGCGAACTCGACGATCTGCTCGACGAACGTCCCGAACTCGCCGACAAGCTCGCCAAAGGCGAGACCTGGCGCTGAAATTTCGTAATCGATCAATGTAAGGAGAACAAGCAAATGACCGCATCGCTCGACCATCGTTTCACCGAGTTCCTGCTGGAATCGCAGGCGTTGAAATTCGGCGAGTTCACATTGAAGTCCGGCCGCAAGTCGCCGTACTTCATCACGCCGGCGCATTCAACGACGGACGCAAGATCGCCCGTCTCGGCGCGTTCTACGCCGAGAAGATTGTCGAGGAGATCGAGGCGGGCAACCTGCCCAAGGATGTCGACACCGTGTTCGGCCCTGCCTACAAGGGCATCCCGCTGGGCGTGTCCACCGCCATCGCGCTGACGTCCGCCCATGGCATGGATGTCGGCTACACCTTCGACCGCAAGGAGAAGAAGGACCATGGCGACGGCGGCATGATGGTCGGCACGCAGCTTGCGGACGGCATGAAGGTCCTGCTCGTCGACGACGTGATGACCGCCGGCACCGCTGTGCGCGAGGTCATCCCGAAGCTCAAGGCCGAGGCGAACGTCGAGGTCATCGGCCTGGTGCTGAGCGTGGACCGCATGGAGAAGACCAAGGATTCCGACACGTCCGCGGTGAAGGCCGTCGAAGCCGAATTCGGCTTCCCGGTGTTCGCCATCGCCAACGTGAAGGAGCTCTTCGAAGCCGGCCAGCGCATCCAGAACGCCGACGGCACCCCGTACGTCACACCGGAGATCAAGGCCGCCGCGACGCGTACCTGGAACAGTACGGCGCCTGACTGCGGCGTTCGCGCTGAACCGCGCTCATCGGCTGTTATAATCTCGGATATGACAGAAAGGCACTGTGCTGCTTTCGGACAGTACAGTGCCTTTTCGTTGTGGTTCCTCTGTTCCGGGGTCAGTCGATGAGCGTGTAGCCGTGGCTGGCGACCACCGACTTGAGCTTCTCCAAGTACGTTTCGGCGGCCTTGGACAGCTTCGCGCGCTCATTGGTGATCCATCCGACAAGCATCGTCTCATCGGTGTCGAGCGGCACGGTGACGATCTTCTCGTTGTTGAGATCGCCGTTGTCGATGCCGGTGCACACCGTGTAGCCGTTCAGGCCGATGATGAAGTTCAGAATCGTGGCGCGGTCGGTCACGTTGATCTGCTTGGGGGAGTACTCCGGCCAGACGGCTTCCTCCGCGAAGAAGAAGCTGCCTTCCTCGCCCTGCTCGTATTGGATGAACGGGAACGGCTTCAGATCGTCCATGGTGACCTTCTTCTTGCCGGCCAGCGGATTGTCGCGCGAGATGAACACGTGCAACGGCGCGCGGAACAGCGGATGGAACTCGAGATGCTTCTCGCGCAGCAGCTTGCCGATCACGTCCTTGTTGAAGTCGGACAGGTAGATGATGCCGATCTCCGAAAGCATGTTCGCCACCTGGTTGATGATGTCCTTCGTGCGGGTCTCGCGGATGGTGAACTCGTATTCGTCGGACTTGGTGGAGTCGATCATCTCCACGAACGCCTCCACGGCGAACATGTAATGCTGCGTGGACACGGAGCACAGCTGTTTGCGGGGTTTCGCGTTCTTGTACCGTTCCTCCAGCAGCGCCGCCTGATCGAGGACCTGACGCGCGTAGGTGAGGAATTCCGCGCCGTCCACGGTCAACGCGATGCCTTGGGAGGAACGGGTGAAGATCTCGATGCCGAGCTCGTTCTCAAGCTCCTTCACCGAGGAGCTCAACGCGGGCTGGGATACGTACAGCTCGTGCGAGGCCTCGTTCATGGAGCCGCATTCCACTATTTTGACGATGTATTTCAGCTGAAGGAGGGTCATAACGCCCATTTATACCAGCGTCGCTTTACGAAACGACGATTTATAGCGCTTCGTTTTGCATAGTGGACACGCGGTCGGTGGATGTGCGGCCTACAGCGGACGATGATATGGGCGCATGGCCGAGGCCCGTTCCGCGGGACGCAGGCGTACGTCCGCCGCGCTCACACGCGCACGCCCAAGGATTCCAGGTCCCTGCGCGCCTGGTCGGCGTCGACGAAACGGAAGGCGTGCATGCCGGCCGACCGCGCCCCGGCGACGTTCTTCGCGGTGTCGTCGAGGAACACGCTGCTCTCGGGGCTTAGGCCGAAACGGCTCATCGCCAGTTCGTAGATGTCGGCGTTCGGCTTGTGCATCTTCTCCACGCCGGAGACGACGGTGCCCTGCAGCAGTTCGGCAAGCTGCGGGAACTTCTCGAATGCGAAATGGAACGTCTCATGGGACCAATTCGTCAATCCCCACACGCCATAGCCGGCCGCCTTCAGATCGCGCAGCAGCCGCTCCATGCCGGGCAGCATGCGTGGCAGCGCGTCGTCGTAATGCGCGATGTAATAACGGAAGATCCCGGCGACGCGTTCTCCCTGCTCGGCCACCACATCGGGCCATATCGAATCGAAGTCCTCCCCGGCGTCCATACGGTCCTCGTATCCGAAGAAGCCGCAGGGGTCGTCGTCGGCGCAGATGCGGTCGACGGTCGCGTCGTCGAATCTGCCTTCAAGGCATGCCCGTGTCCGCCAATCCAGCAACACTCCGCAGAAATCGAAAACGACGTCGGTGATGGTCGGAACTGCAACGGTCATCGGGAAACCCTTCTTGTAGCGTGCGTCTGTCTTCCGCCAGTGTACCGTACCCATGTTCGTGAAGGCGTTTTCGTCTTCGCGTGCGCCGGTTCCTGAAAGTCATTGGGGCGGAAAGGCTCGCTTGGGTTTTGAAAAAGGCTAATCTAGACGTTTTCGGCGATTGTGATGATTGTCATGCCGACCATTTCGAACATACAATCAATCCGAAATTAAATCAACATGTTGTCTGAATAGACGGGTGTCCTAGTGGAAAGCATTAGGAAGGGGCCGACGATGGCATATATCGAAATGGTGCACAGCTTCAAGCGCTACCATATGGGCGACATCACAATCACCGCCAACAACGATGTGAGTTTCGGCATCGAACGCGGCGAGCTTGCGATCATTCTGGGATCATCCGGAGCCGGCAAATCGACGGTGCTCAACATCCTGGGCGGCATGGACACGAATTCCGAAGGCAAGGTCATCATCGACGGCGTCGACATCTCGGACTTCAACGCGAAGCAACTGACCGATTACCGGCGCAACAACATCGGATTCGTGTTTCAGTTCTACAATCTGGTGGCCAACCTCACCGCCAAGGAGAACGTGGAACTCGCCTCCGAACTCGTCAAGAACGCGGCCGATCCAGTGCAGACGCTGGTCGATGTGGGACTTGGCGACCGCATCGACAATTTCCCCGCGCAGCTTTCCGGCGGCGAGCAGCAGCGCGTGGCCATCGCGAGAGCCGTGGCGAAGAACCCGAAGATCCTGCTATGCGACGAACCGACCGGCGCGCTCGACTACCATACCGGCAAGCAGGTGCTCCGCATCCTGCAGGACATGAGCCGCAAACGCGGGGCGACGGTGGTGATCGTGACGCACAACTCCGCGATCGCCCCCATCGCGGACAGGGTGATCCGCATGCACGACGCCCGCGTCAAATCAATCGAAACCAACGAGCATCCGATGGACATCGAGGAGCTGGAATGGTGAAACGCATGCTGTGGAAGGACATCCGGCAAACACTGTCCAAGTCGAAAGGCCGGGTCGTGTCCATCGTATGCCTCATGGCGCTTGGCTCATTCGCGCTGGTGGGACTGAAAGTCACCGGGCCGGACATGCAGGCGACCGCCGCCGACTTCTACGGGCGTAACAACCTCGCCGACATCACCGTGGTCTCCAACTACGGCATCTCCAAAGACGACGAGAGGATCATCGGCAAGGCCGACGGCATCAAGGAAGTCGAATACGGGTACTTCAAGGACGTGGTCATCTCCGGCACCGACAGGAGCATGCGCATCTATTCCAAACCCGATGCCGTCTCCACCTATGACGTGACGGAAGGACGACTGCCGAAGCGGACCGGCGAAATCGCGTTGGACATGAAAGAACGCGACAGATTCGCCGTCGGCAGCACCTTGAACGTCACCGAGAAAACGGACATCGCAGGCGGCACCGTGCTACGCCACCACAAATTCACCGTCGTCGGTTTCGTCCGGGCCAGCGAGACTCTGTCCTGCCTCAACATGGGACAATCCACGGCCGGCGGCGGCGAGCTCAAAGGCTATGCCGTGGCCGTTCCGGGAGAGTTCGATTCCGACGTGAAGATGATCGCCCGGGCGACCTACGAAGACACCGAGGGATTGGACTACTGGAGCGCCGAATACCGCGATGCCGTGCAGAAGCATAAGGATCAGCTCGTGACGTTGCTCGCGAACCAGCCAAAAGCCCGCGAAGCGACAATACGCAGCCAACAGCGCAAGAAAATCGACGAGGCCAAGGACAAAGTCAAAACATCCAAACAGCAGCTTGCCGACGCGCAACGGCAGCTGGACGATGCCAAACAGCAGATCGACAACGCCAAGGACCAGTTGAGCGAAGGCAGCGCCGAGGCAGTGGAGGAAGGGTCGGCGGCCGCGGCCTAGCTGGCCACGGCGCAAGCGCAACTGGCCTCGGCCAACGCGTCGGTCGCCTCCGGACAGACGCAACTGCAGGCGGCACAGACGCAACTGGCTCAAGGACAGAACCAGCTCTCCGATTCATGGAACCAGCTGGCGAACGGCAAAACGCAGCTGGACGCGGCGCGAGAACAACTCGAAACAAGCAAAACCGTGCTCGACAAAGTCGGCGCGACGCTCGGCAAATGGGAACAGACCGGCATCACCGGCAAACTCTACGAACAAATACGCGGCAAATACGACATGGCGATCAACCAGTACAACGAAGCCTGCGCCGAATACAACAGACAGCTGAACGCCTACAATGCGGGACTGCAACAATACCAGAACGCCGTAGCGCGGCTCGACCAAGGCTCGCAGGCGTATCGGAGCAATGCGGACAATCTCGCACAGGCATCCAAACAGATAGCCGAAAAACAAAACGAGCTCGGCAAAGCGGTGTCGCAGGCCGGCAAGCAAGTCGCAGACGGCGTCACGCAGCTTATCCAAGGCCAGAGGGACATCGACAAGGCCGAAACGGAATACCAGAGCAAACTCGCCGAATTCAACGCGCAGAAGCCCGAAGCCGAACGCAAGATATCCGAAGCCGAACGGCAGATAACCCTCGCCGAGGAGAAGATCGACAATCTCACCGTCCCGGCCTATTCCGTCAGCGGCCGCCGCGAAGGCCTGACCTCGCAAGGCTACCGCGTGTACATGGTCATCGAAGGCATCGTGGCGAAACTGGCGGACATCTTCCCGATCTTCCTCTACTTCGTCGCGGCGCTCGTCACCTTCAGCACCATGGGACGCATGGTGGACGAGGAACGCACCAATTCCGGAACGTTGAAGGCGCTCGGCTACGGCAACGCGGATGTGATGCTCAAATTCACCGTATACGGATTCGCCGCATCCACCCTGGGCACATGCATCGGCGTGCTCGCCGGCCACACGCTGCTGCCGCTTATCGTCGCCCACGCATACAGCGCGGGATTCACCATGCCGGACATCATGCTCAAATTCCACCCCTGGATCACCATGGCCGCATTCGCACTTGCATGGATAAGCGCCGTCGTGCCGGCATGGCTGGCCGCGTCCAAGGAACTGCGCGAAAAACCGGCGAGCCTACTGCTGCCCAAGCCGCCGGCCAAAGGCTCGAAAATTCTTTTGGAACATTTCCCACCACTATGGAACCGTCTGAATTTCACACACAAAGTGACCGCCCGTAACATCTTCCGATACAAAACACGCATGTTCATGACGATCTTCGGCGTATGCGGAGCGGTATCCCTGCTGACGGCCGGCCTCGCCGTCCAATCCTCGATCGGACAGATAGGAAACCGACAGTTCGAGGAACTCATCCACTACGACCTGATCGTCGCCGAGGAATCCGACACCAACAGCGCGCAACGCGAGGAAATCGCCACGACGCTGAAGGGCAAAACCGTCCAATCCTCGACAGCGGTGCGCTACGAGGAACTGTCGAAAACCACAGGCAAGGAGAACGATAAGCAGTCGATCACCCTGCTGGCCACCGACGACGCATACAACTTCAACGAATACCTGACATTACGCGACCGCAAAACACACCAACCACAGATACTGGTCAACAATGGCGCGGTAATCTCCGAACGGCTCGCCGAAATGCTCAACGTCTCGGTCGGCGACACCTTCACGGTAAACGACGAAAACGGCGCGCAACGCACCATCAAAGTCGCCGGCATCAGCGAAATGTACATCGGCCATTTCATATTCATGAACGCGCAATGCTACGAACACGTGTTCGGCGACCAGTACAGCACAAACGCATACATGGTCAGACTGAAAGACCACAGCAACGCCAACACGGAACGCCAAGGCGCCAAATTCATGAAACTGGCCGCCGTGCGCGCGCGTGCAGAACACGACGCAGAAGAACATGGTGTCCACAATCGTGGGATCGCTCAACCAGATCATGGAAGTGCTGATTCTCGTGGCCGTGCTGCTGGCCGTGGTGATCCTCTACGACCTGACCAACCTCAACGTGTCGGAACGCATACGCGAGCTATCCACGATCAAAGTGCTCGGCTTCCACACCAGCGAGACCACGATGTACATCTACCGCGAAACGATCCTGCTGTCACTGCTGGGCATACTCGCCGGATACGGCTTCGGAGAATGGCTGCACCGATACATCATCACCGAAGTGCCACCCGACGAAGTCATGTTCGACCCCGCCATCAGCTGGATCGCATTGGCGGCCCCGGCCATCGTCGTGGCCGTGGTACTAGCCGTGCTCGGCTGGATCGTATACCGCCAGCTCGAAACGGTGGACATGCTCGAAGCATTGAAATCAGTGGAATGACCCTCCACGAAACGGTCAGCGGAGCAGCTCGCCAAAAGCCCGGGGAACAGCCGCGACGACATCACCGGCAACAATCGGATGCCCGATCGCGCTCGCCGGAGTCTTGCCCGCATGTCCATACAGATGCGGACGATGCCATCCGCGCTGCTCCGACCCGCTGGCCATCGCGCCGGCAAGCCCATGCATATACGCGGCGGCCGCGGCGACCTCCGGAACCAAAGCCGGATCGTCGGACAGCATGTCGTCCTGCTGCGCCAGCAACGCGCCCAACACGCCGGCCAACACATCGCCCGAACCGGCGGTGGCCATCCAGGCAGGCGCGCGCCCGGACAGGATGATCCGCGTGTTCCCATCTCCATCAGCTCCAACCACAATGGTGACCGCGCCCTTAAGCAGCACCGTGGCCCCCGTAAGCTCATGCGCGCGCAACGCCGCCCGCAATGGCCGGGCCTCCACCCACTGCCTGGAAACAACATCAGCCATATCGGCATCCAACCGATTCAGCAATGCGGCCAATTCGCCGGCATGCGGAGTGATAACGACCTGCGGCACAACATGGCACGGCAGCAAATCCAACGCGCCGGCATCAACCACAATGGGAGGCATGCCCTCCGCCCGCTCGTTCCGCGAGCCATCGCCATCCTCCAACGCGTAATGATCCAGCAGCGCGGCAATGGTCGCACGCTGCATGTCATCACCGGAAGCAACGTCACCCTCGGCGGGCACGCCGGATCCAACCACCCACGACTGCACCCGGCCCTTGCCCAACACAGCCTCCGGCAACACGGACAATATCATATCCTGCGCACGCTGTGGCCCCAGATAACGCACCATGCCCACATTCGCGCACGCCGCGGCCCTCGCCGACAACACGGCAGCACCCGGATACCGCGCCGAACCAGTCACCAAACCAACCACTCCACGCGAATACTTGCCATCCGCAAGAGACGGAAGACGAACCGAATCCGCCACAAAATCGCCATCCGTCATCTCGGCAAACGGAACAGCATCATCGACATCGAAACCGAAATCGACCAACGTGATCCGTCCGCAAGCATACGAAGCCGGCGGCACCATCGCACACGGCTTCATCGCACCGAACGTCACCGTCACATCCGCAGGATATACGGCCCCGGCAACGAACCATCATCAACACCCACACCCGACGGCGCATCGACGGCCACCACCAACGGCAAATCAGCGGAAGGGTCATTGTTCGGCAACGCAGGCTTGTCCGGCAACACGCCATCCATACCCAAAGACGAAGCCAACGTGCCAGCGACACCACGCAACGC
>ENA-OQAL01000168-OQAL01000168.1-human-gut-metagenome-genome-assembly--contig:-NODE-168-length-16961-cov-5.154034_pt1 | contig 16961 bp, 17 predicted proteins | sample MGYA00242491_ERZ504519 | MGnify/ENA primary metagenome ERZ504519 (study PRJEB26092, sample SAMD00036260) | human gut metagenome | host: Homo sapiens | study: EMG produced TPA metagenomics assembly of... | reverse complement strand
GCAATCAGGGTATGGGGAGGATCGCCATTGCGCAGACTCGCCAACCCCGCTTCGAAAAGGCTCGCTCACCGCACCGAGCTCCATCATCCTGTTCGGACCTCCCGGAGTCGGCAAAAACCACCCTCGCCTATATCGTCGCCAAACAGTCCCGGCCGTGTCTTCGAGGAACTGTCCGCGGTCACCTCCGGCGTCAAGGACGTGCGTGACGTGCTCAACGCGCGCACGAACGTCTCGTCTCCGAAGGCAAGGAAACGGTGTTGTTCATCGAGAGGTGCACCGCTTCTCCAAATCGCAGCAGGATGCGTTGCTGCCCAGTGTGGAAAACCGCGACGTCACCTTCATCGCGGCCACCACGGAAAACCCAAGCTTCTCCGTCATCAAGCCGCTGCTCAGCCGATCCGTGGTCGTCAAACTCGAATCGCTGGAACCGGACGATCTGAAAACGCTGATCAATCGCGCCATCGCAAGCGAACACGGCCTTGACAACGAAATCAGAATCACCGACGAGGCTGTGGATGAGATCATCCGCATGGCCGGCGGCGACGCACGTAAGACACTGACCATCCTCGAAGCCGCGGCCGGCGCGCTCACTGGTGACAAAGAACGCAAAAAAGGCGCGAAACGGCCCATCATCACGCCTGATGTGGTGTCGAAGGTCATGGACGTGGCCACCGTGCGTTACGACAAGGACGGAGACGACCACTACGACGTCATCTCGGCGTTCATCAAATCCATGCGAGGCTCCGATCCGGACGCCACCATGCATTATCTGGCCCGCATGCTGCGCGCGGGGGAAGACCCGCGCTTCATCGCACGACGCATCATGATCGCCGCATCCGAGGAAGTCGGCATGGCCGCCCCGCAGGTCCTGCAAGTCACCGTAGCCGCGGCGCAGGCAGTGGCCATGATCGGCATGCCCGAAGCGCGCATCATTCTTGCCGAAGCGGCGCTCGCCGTCGCCACCGCGCCCAAATCCACGCCAGCTACAACGCCATCAACGCGGCGCTCGCCGACGTGGATGCGGGGCTTATCGGCCAAGTGCCGCTGCATCTGCGCAATGCGCCGACCGCGCTGATGAAAAGCTGGGGCAACCACGAAGCTACCGGTACGCGCACGATTGGCCGGGGCGCGGTGGCGCCGCAGCAGTACATGCCTGACGAATTGCAGGGGGCGTGAGTATTACCATCGAACGACCGCGGTTACGAGCATGAGGTCAAGCCGAGATTGGAGCGGATTCGGAAGATTCTGCACGAAGAGGACGATAACGGTGACGGCCGTTCCGGCCAGCGCAACGCCTGATGTTCGTTTCCTGCCGGCATTGGGTCAGGGGTTCCGCTAAAATTCTTCGCTGGGGTTGACGCCTGCTTGCTTTGCAAGGCCCATGCGTCAATCGCGGCGTCGCACATGGCCGCAGGAAAAAGTGCGCGGAAAGTGATTATGAAAGAACGGAATACAACGCTCGAAACCACCGACCATAATAATAGGGACAATAGCGAAAACATCAAGGAAACGCCGGACGAACGCATTCCCGGCAAACTCATCGGCGCCATCGTGGCGGTCGGCTCGCTCGCCTTCATCGGCATCCTCACCGAAACCGTGATGACGGTGCTGTTCCCACAGCTCATGCGGGAATTCAACGTGAACACTGCTACTGTGCAGTGGATCACCACCATCTACCTGCTGACGGTCGCAGCCACCATGCCGCTGTCGTCGTATCTTAACCGCAAATTCAAGCATCGCGTCCTGTTCCTCGCCGCGGTGGCGCTTGCGGTGCTTGGCTCGCTGACCATGATCTTCGGCCATGCGTTCCCGGTGATTCTAGTAGCCCGCATCATCCAGGGCATCGGCTCCGGCGTGGCCACACCGCTGATGATGAACATCATTCTCGAACAGTCTCCACGCAGCAAGGTCGGACGACTGATGGGCGTCGGTTCGCTCGTCATTACCGTGGCGCCCGCCATCGGCCCGACCGTGGGTGGCGCGGTGTCGAGCATTCTGCCATGGCGTGCGATTTTCGTCATCGTCATTCCCGTGATTCTGCTGATTTCGCTGCCTGTCGGCCTCAAATGCATCGAACAGCACCGTCCGACGGAAGAGGCGCATCTGAATCCGCTGCAGTTCGCGGCGATTGTGCTGGCGTTGTGCGGTCTAGTGATGTTCCTGAACCAGGCGGGCGTGGCTGTTGCCGCCGCCATTTCGGGTGGTGCTGCTACAGCGCCGGCGATTTTCGCAGTGATCAGCCTGATCGTCGGCTTGGGATCGCTTTTCTTCTTCGGATGGTCGTCCCGTCGTTCCTTCTCGCCGCTGATTCGCTTGGGATGGCTGCGTGATCCGATGGTGCTGCTGCATCTGATCGCCTACATGCTGCTGCCAATCGTCGGCATCGGCTTCGGCTATGTGATCACCAATCTTGCCCAGCTTTCCCTGGGAACGGACGCGTTCCTGGCAGGCGCGCTGGTGCTGCCGGGCGCGTTGATCGGCGCTTTCTTCGCACCGATCGGCGGCACGCTGTACGACCGTTTCGGACCTGTCCGCCCGATTCTGGGCGCGTTCTTCCTGGCGATCTGCGGCCCGATCCTGCTGCTGGTCTTCTCCATGCGGCTGACGCCGGCCACGCTTGCCGGTTTCTACTTCATCTTCGGACTTGGCTATGCGCTTGGCTTCTCCAACATCATGACCAATGCGTTGCGCAGCATTGCGCCGCAATTCATGCCGGATGGCAACGCCGTGTTCAACACCTGCCTGCAGTTCGGTGGCGCAGCCGGAACCGCGCTGTTCTCCACGGTGCTGTCCGTGGCCCAGGCCGGCGCAGGCAAGGAAGGAACCGAGGCATTCAGCCATGCCACGGCGGTTGGCGGCAGTTGGACGTTCACCGTCATGATCGTGATTGTCGCCGTTGCAATCTGCTGCCTGATTACCGCCTTCCGCATCGGCGCGAAACGCAAATAACCGTGTTTTCGCCGTCGGCTTCTCCACTGTGGGCGCAATTTTGTTCCCCGTCGCTTCGAAGCGGTAGGCTGTGAAACTATAGAGAACACTGGAAAAGGAGACAAGGTGAGCAACCTTAGTGCACCCCTGCCCGTCATGGCTGGCGAAGACATGCCGGCAGGACCCACCGATCCGATTTTCAACCGCCTGCTCAAGGACCGCATCATCTGGATGGGTGAGGAAGTCAAGGACGAGATGGCCAACCGCATTTGCGCGCAGATGCTGATGCTGGCCGCCGAGGATCCGAAAAAGGATATCTGGCTGTACATCAATTCCCCGGGCGGCTCCATCACCGCGGGCATGGCCATCTACGATACCATGCAGCTCATCGAGCCGGACGTGGCCACCGTGGGCTTGGGCATGTGCGCCTCCATGGGCCAGTTCCTGCTGAGCTCCGGTACCAAGGGCAAGCGTTTCCTGACCTCGCATGCGCGTGTGCTGATGCATCAGCCGTCCGGCGGCATCGGCGGCACCGCCACCGATGTTCGCATCAACGCCGAACTGATCATGGACATGAAGAAGACCATGAGCGAGCTGACCGCCGAGCAGACCGGACACACCGTCGAGGAGATCTACCGCGACAACGAGTATGACCACTGGTTCACCGCCCAGGAGGCGTTGGAGTACGGCTTCGTGGACAAGCTCGTTTCCACCCATGACACGATGAGCGCCACCAAGGGAGAGTGACCATGGCAAGCGAAGAAGCACAGTTTGTAGCCCGCGCCGAACGTCTGGCCGGACCGACCGGTGTGGTCGGCTTCCAGGGGGCTGCGGCGCGTGAGGCCGCGTTCGCACCGCAGAACCGTTACGTTCTGCCGCAGTTCGAGGAAAAGACCCCGTACGGATACAAGAGGCAGGATCCGTACACCCGCCTGTTCGAGGATCGCATCATCTTCATGGGCGTGCAGGTGGACGACACCTCCGCCGATGACATCATGGCCCAGCTGCTGGTTTTGGAAAGCCAGGATCCGAACCGTGACGTGATGATGTACATCAATTCGCCGGGCGGTTCCATGACGGCCATGACCGCCATCTACGACACCATGCAGTACATCAAGCCGGACGTGCAGACCGTATGCCTCGGCCAGGCCGCCTCGGCCGCGGCCATCCTGCTGGCCGCCGGCGCCAAAGGCAAACGTCTGATGCTGCCGACGCCCGCGTGCTCATCCACCAGCCGGCCATCGACCAGGGCTTCGGCAAGGCCACGGAGATTGAAATCCAGGCCAAGGAGATGCTGCGTATGCGTGAATGGCTGGAGAACACGCTGGCCAAGCATACCGGTCGTGACATCGAGAAGATCCGCAAGGACATCGAAGTGGACACGTTCCTGACGGCCCAGGAGGCCAAGGAATACGGTATCGTTGACGAGGTGCTGGAACATCGCAGCTGAGCCTGCGGTGGAATGATATCTTCACAAATGCAATACCCCTGCCGGGTCGCGGCAGGGGTATTGTGTTTTCTAAACGGCAGATATGTGAAACGAAGAGGTTGCGAATGGGACGCGTGGTCAGCTACAACGATGCGGTGCCGAGATGCACGTTCTGCGGCAAGTCCGAGAACCAGGTGCGTAAACTGGTCACCGGTTCGGGCGCGGCCATCTGCGATGAATGCATTGAATTGTGTGTTGACATCATTTCCGAGGAACGGGACAAGGCGCCCAGCTCAATATCCTGCAACTGCCCAAGCCGGCACAGATCAGCGCCTACCTCGACAATCACGTCATAGGCCAGGAGTCCGCCAAAAAGACACTTTCAGTGGCGGTGTACAACCATTACAAGCGCGTCAACATGGAAAATGCGCGAGTCGTCGCGAATCGGCAAGGAACGGATGCATGGACATGACGATTCGTTCGAGGGTGTGCAAGTGGCGAAATCGAACATCCTGCTACTCGGGCCGACCGGCGTGGGCAAAACATATCTTGCGCAGACGCTGGCCCATGTGATGAACGTGCCGTTCGTCATAGCGGACGCCACCACGCTCACCGAGGCAGGATATGTGGGCGATGACGTCGAAACCGTGCTGCAGCGCCTCATCCAGGCTGCTGACGGGGATGTGGCGCGTGCGCAGCAGGGCATCGTATATATCGACGAAATCGACAAGATCGCCCGTAAAAGCGGCGAAAACACCTCCATCACGCGTGACGTGTCCGGCGAGGGCGTGCAGCAGGCGCTGCTCAAGATCCTTGAAGGCACTGTCGCCTCCGTGCCGGTGGAAGGGACCCGCAAGCATCGTGAAATGGAAACCGTGCAGATCGACACCCGCGACATACTGTTCATCTGCGGTGGCGCGTTCGTGGGACTCGCCGACATCGTGGCGCAACGGTTGGGCGCCAGGGAAAGCGGTTTCGGTGCGGCCTGGCATGACCATGAGGTTCCCAAGCGTGAGCTGCTTGCGCAGGTCTCCGCCGATGATCTGGCTGATTTCGGATTATTGCCGGAGTTCATCGGACGTCTGCCGGTAGTCAGCGTGCTTGAGGAACTTACCGAAGACGATTTGGCCCGAATCCTCGTCGAACCGGAAAACGCGCTGGTCAAGCAGTACCAGAAGCTATTCGCCGTCGATGGGGTGACGTTGACCTTTACCGAAGGGGCGATACGGCAGATTGCGGCGACGTCGATTCGGCGGGGTACGGGCGCACGTGGATTGCGTTCGATTATTGAGAAGACGCTGGAGGACACCATGTTCCGTCTTCCCAGCATGGAAGGCGTCGAAGAGGTGGTCGTCGACGAAGCCGCCGTCACCGGATCGGGCACTCCGAAACTATTCAAGGTGTCGACGCAGAAAATTCCTCGTCTACGTGAGGCGTAAGGCCGAAAACTCCTGCGACACGCCGAGATTTTGCCTGGAGTTCATTTGGGTGTATCTTATTCGAGTTGCCGAAAACAAGACAACGTTGCGCGAGTAGCCCAGCGGATTAGAGCAGCTGACTACGGATCAGCAGGTCGCAGGTTCGAATCCTGTCTCGCGCACATGAACCTCCTTCGCGAATGCGAGGAGGCTTTTCTTATTTTCCGTGGATTTTTTGTGAAGCCTACAATTGATTGCGCGCACAGCGGAGCGCAATATGCGGCAGGGATGAACGCCAAGACCCTCCGATACACTTGATACTACGTTTACGGATACTGCGGTCGAACGGGGACCGCAAGACAAGGAGCATGATGGCCACATCGAAGAGGGGAACCTGGGCAACAATCCGACGCATAGCCGCGTCCGACCGCATATCCGGTCTGATTATGCTCGGTTTCGCTCTTGCCGGCCTATTGCTCGCCAATCTGCCGTTCACCGCGCATGCGTTCGAACAGCTTGAGAACTTCCGTATAGCCATTCCACACACCAATATCGACATGGGATTGGGCCATTGGGTGCAGGATGGCCTGCTGACGGTGTTCTTCCTGACCGTAGGCCTGGAATTGAAGCAGGAACTCACCACGGGATCACTGTCCAATCCCAAAGCCGCGGCCGTGCCGATGCTGTGCGCGGTTGGCGGTATGCTTGCTCCGCCGGTACTGTTCATCGGCGTGATCTCATTGTTTGCGGCGGCAGGATCAGGGCAACTCGTCATCGCTTCAGGAACGTCGTTCTCCTTCGCACAGATGTCCAATGGCTGGGCGGTGCCCACAGCCACGGATATCGCGTTCTCATTGGCCGTATTGGCCCTGTTCGCCAAAGCGTTGCCGGGATCCATCCGCGCTTTTCTGATGACATTGGCCACAGTGGACGACCTGCTGGCCATCATCCTGATCGCGGTGTTCTTCTCATCGGTGAACGCATGGTACTGGTTCCTTGGCATAGCCGTATGCGCGGTCGTCTGGTACTTTCTGGTCCGCATGCGCAAGGTACCGTGGTTGGCCGTGGCCATCGTGGGCGTGCTGGCATGGGTCATGATGTTCGAAGCCGGCGTGCACCCCACTTTGGCCGGCGTGCTCGTGGGACTGCTCACGCCGGCCCATGAGCGTTTCGGTGAGAAGATGCCGCGTGCGGAACGTTACGCCGACAAGCTGCAGCCGTTCTCCGCACTGCTGGCGTTGCCGATCTTCGCACTGTTCGCCACTGGTGTGCACTTCGAGTCGTTGACCTTGGCGCTGTTCGTCTCGCCGGTGGTCGTTGCCGTGATGGTGGCGCTCGTGGTCGGCAAACCTCTGGGCATCATGACCACCGCATGGCTGTCCACGCACGTGGGCGGTCTGAAGATGGCCAAGGGGCTGCGCGTGCGCGACATGTTCCCCGCCGCCTGCGCCTGCGGCATTGGTTTCACGGTGTCGTTTCTCATCGCGTCGCTGGCATATCAGGATGCCGAACTATCGGCTGAAGCCCGTTTCGGCGTCCTGGTGGGGTCCATGGTCGCAGCCGTGATCTCAGGTATTCTGCTGAGCCATCAATCCAAACGATTCGAACTGGAGGACGGTACGAAGCATAAGCACCATACCGGCGACGAAGATGCCATGAACGAAGTTGAGACGGTGCTGGAAGACGGTACCGTGGTGGTCAGCCAGATAATCGGCACCCACCAGGAACAGTAAAAGGGATTTCCATATGTTGAAAGGGCCACGCATTCCCATGCGTGGCCCTTTCAACATATCGTGCCATTGCGGCACGGCTGATTAATCTGATTGGTCTATTTCTTGACGGCAACCAGCAGACCAGTGCCGGTCGGCGTCAACGCAGTGACGAACCGTTCATCCGACTCCACTGTTTCCAGCAATTCGCGCATCGCGATGGATTTGGCATCACGATTGGCGGGATTCAGCACGCCGCCGGCCGATGTGGCCGAATCAAAGGCAAGTACATCGGTGAAGACAATCGCGGCATGCGGTTTCAGCAGGCGTGGAGCCTGCGCGAAAGCCGCCGCATAATTCTCCGGATCGCCGGCCACGACGATTAAATCGTAATTCTCGGCGTTCAGACGGGGCAGAAACACACCTGCGGACGCGTTCACGGCACGCAATGTGGTTTCGGTGTCATCGGACAGACGATTGAACAGTTTGCGAATCAGCGCGATGCCCTGCGTGGACGAATCGACGGCCGTAAGCTGGCCTGCATTGTCAAGACCGTTGATCAGCTGCATCGTCTCCACCACGGAACCGGTGCCGATGGCGATCACCGACGAGGCGTCCAACATTCGCACCAGCATGCGCAGCAATTCGGCCTGCGCCGCGGATCCTTGGGGAATGCCGGCTTCCTCGGCCGCGGTCCTGATCGCATTGAGTTCGGCAGACTGGCGTGAGAACGCATGATCCTCGACGTACTCCCACGATTTCGCGAGATTGGTATATGACGTCCTATCCATTTCAGCGCTCCTTGATTTGGGCGATCAGCTGCCAGATCTCCTCACCGACATCGATGCCACGCGGGCATTCACGCGTGCAGGCGCGCACCGACTGGCACGCGGCGATGCCATCGGCGGAATCGATGGCATCCATACGTGCATCCGTCTGACTGTCGCGTGAATCATTGATGAAACGGGAGGCGGCGATAAGAGCCGCAGGGCCGATGAACGCCTCGCCGCCTGCATATACCGGACAGCTTCCCTCACAGGTGCCGCAGGCTATGCAGTTGCTCAGCAGCTCATACTTGGCGAGCTGCTGGGGATTCTGCAGATATTCGAATGCGTTGATCTTGCCGTCCGCGGTGGTGGCGAGTTCGCCACTGGCCTGCAGATACGGCTTGAGTTTCCTGATTTGGTCAAGCATCTGGTCGATATCGGCGATCAGATCACGCTGCACGGGGAAACCGGGCAGCGGTGCGAGCTCGATGACACCCAAATCGTCGGCATCCTGCGTTTGCGCGGGTTGAACGTCTTCTCCCGTATGACGGAAGCCGTCCTCATCCACCTGTGCGTCGGATGGCTGCTTTGCCCAAGCCTTCACCGTGGCGGTGCACAGAAGCGTAGGCGTGCCGTTGATGGACACGGCATCGGAACCGCACATGCCATGACCGCACGAATAACGGAAGGCAAGCGTCGGATCGATGGTGCGCTTGACTTTGAGCAGGCAGTCAAGCACGGTGTCCTCCGGACGTGCCGGCACCACGTAATCCTGCACCCACTGCTTGCCTCGCGGACGCCTGCGCGCGGATCCGGAATCGCCGAAGGGAGAGCTCTTCCTAGCGAACGGCGAGCCGCCTCGTTCACGGCCGCGTTCGGGACGCGGCGTGAACCTGTTCACCCGCAACGTCACCGTTTCCATGCCGTTCTCCATGCCGCTCATATACCTGCCTTTCGATAAAAACCGTCAACCAGTCTGCCATACGCCGTGCCCAGGGTGTCAGTATTCACGGGCCTTTGGCGGCATGTCCACGATGTGCACCGGCTGCCAGGAGACCTGGCAGGAAACATCCGTCATGGAATGGGCCAGGAAATGCTCGTCGTCACGCTCCGGGAAATCAAGACGCTTCAACGATCCACGGGATTCGTGACGCGCATCGGAGGCGGCGAGCACGGCCTTGCCGAGCTCCAACAGATGGCGCACCTCCCAGATGGCGGTGATTTCCTGATTGAACGTGGGGGAGTCGGAATGCGCATGCAGCGCCTCGGCACGCGGCGTGAGCGTATCGTCCAGCGTAGCCAACGCCTGTTCGATGCTGTTCCGGTCGCAACGCACCGCGACCGCCTGCTCCATGACGGATCCCAAATCGGCCATCAGCTGGTACGGATTGTCCGACGACGCATCGTCGTCATCGGACGGCCGCGTCAACAGTTCCTTGACCTGCGCGGAACGCTTGTCGGCAGCCTGCGACACCGCGTCGATAGATGCTTCGTCGGCAGGCTCGGCCATCGGATCGTTCACTGGATTATCGACGACACGTTCAGCCATCGCCTTGCCCGAACGGGTGCCGAAGAGGCAGGCGTCCAACAGCGAGTTGCCGCCCAGACGATTCGCGCCATGCACCGACACGCAGGAGCATTCGCCAGCGGCGAACAGACCGTCCACGACGGCGCGTTCGCCATCGACCCAACGGTAGACTTCGCCGTCGGTGGTGATGGGGATGCCGCCCATGGTGTAATGCGCGGTGGGTTTGACCGGCACATAGTCGCGGGTCGGATCGAGATCGGCATACTGTTCGATGGTCTCCACCACCTGCGGCAGCACCTCATGCATATGATCCGCATCGATGCCGGTCATATCCAGCCAGACACAATCCTTCGGCCCATCCGGATCCTTCGGATCGGCGATTCCTCGTCCGGCGTCGATTTCAGCCATGATGGAACGGCTCACCACATCACGCGCGGCAAGGTCGGCATGCCCCGGCGCGTAATGTTCCATGAACGCCTCGCCATCGGAGTCGCGCAGCACGCCGCCTTCCGCACGTGCCGCCTCAGACAGCAGAATGCCGGTATGGGCGAGACCGGTCGGATGGAACTGCACGAACTCGCTATCCTCAAGCTGAAGGCCGGCGGACAATGTCAACGCCATGCCGTCACCGGTCAGATCCCACGAATTCGACGTGGTATGGAACAGACGGCCGGCACCGCCAGTGGCCATCAGCACATTGCGTGCGTGGATGGCATGCGTCTCGCCCTTGTGCGTGTCGAACGCCACCACGCCCTCGACCTTGCCGTGGTCTTCGGAAACCACCAGATCGGTCACATACCATTCCTCGGCGAACTCACGCCCTCGGCCACGCACTGCTGCCACAGCGAGAACAGAATCTGATGCCCGATGCGGTCGGCCGCATAAGCGGCGCGGCGGACCGGTTCCTTACCGAAATCCTTGGTATGGCCTCCGAAACGGCGCTGCGCGATATGGCCGTCATCGGTACGCGAGAACGCGACGCCGGCATGCTCCAGCGCGATCACAGTGGCAGGAGCCTGTTCGGCAAGCAGCTTCGCCGCATCCTGGTCGACAAGCCAGTCGCCGCCTTTGACTGTGTCATAGTAATGCCAATGCCAATCGTCTTTCTCCACGTTGCCAAGGCTGGCCGCAATGCCGCCTTCCGCGGAGCCGGTGTGCGAACGCAGCGGCTGCAGTTTGGATATCACCAGGACGTTCGGTTCGATGCCGTCCGCCCTCATCTGGCGCATCCGCTCGCTACGGAGCATTCCCAACGCTGCGGACAGGCCGGCCGCGCCTGCGCCGACGATCACTGCATCATACATATCTTCAACATGCTTCGGACTCATACCACCGATTCTCGCACAAGGTGTGACCTCGCACGTTCGACGCGGCTGAGGTGGAGGTGCCGGGCCTGCTATCGCTGCTCGGCGATGATCCATCCGGACCGCATGCTGATGCGGCCTTCAAGCTCCAAGGAGCCCAGTTCGCGCATGATTCGCGAGACGGGATATTCTCCCGGATGCGTCTTGTCCATTAGATCGAGCAGATCGTCGGCGGAGACGTGGCCGTTTGCTTCGGCGCAAGTTTTAATGGCGGCGAGTATGGCATCGTCGGATTCATCTGTCGATTCCTGCGGATGTTCGGTGTCATCCGGCAGGTCGACATGTTGCGGGCGATGCGCGCTATGGCATAGTTCGTCGATCTCCGCCAGTGAGCAGACGATGGTGGCTCTGCCGTCTTGGATAAGGCGATTGCAGCCGGTGTTATGCGGCATGGTGATGTCTCCCGGCACGGCGAACAGATTGCGGTTGAGTTCGTTCGCCCAGCCTGCGGTGTTGAGCGCGCCGGAACGCGCACGTGCCTGCGCCACGATCAGAGTGGATGACAATGCCGCGATCAGACGGTTGCGCAGCAGGAACCGTCTTGCCTCCGGCACGGTTCCGGGGCACAGTTCGGAAATCAAAGCGCCCGAATGGCTTTCGATCTGCTCGAACAGGTTCTGGTTGCCTTTCGGACCGATATGGTTCAGTCCGCCAGCGAATACGGCGACGGTGCGTCCTGCCAGCGCGGCGCTCATTTCGTCCATGGCTTTGACCGCGCCCCAATGTGCCGCGGCGTCGGTGCCCAGCGCGCCGCCGGATACCACCAGATGTCCGGCACGCGCCATCCGAAGGGCCAACTCGTGGGCGCTTTGCCTACCGTAGTCGCTTACGCCCCGTGAGCCGACGATACCCACCGGCTCGGGGCATGACACCAGCGCCTTCGGATCGCCTTTGCCCCATAGGCAGAGCGGGGAGGCCCAGTCGGTGCGCAGTGAAAGGTCGTTCAGTTGGCTGGGCCAACAGGGGTGATGCGGGGCGATGATCCACTGCGTGCCGTCTGCTGTGAACCAGTCTCGCAATGCGTCCGGATCCTTGCTGGGCAACGATGCCAGACGTTGCTGCCATGACACCAGCGAGCCATGGAACGAAGCCATCCCGCGGGCGTGATGGTGCGTCCCCAACGAGTGACGCCGTTGATGAACGCCGCATCCAATGACGTGCAGGCCGCGGCCGTCACATTTTCGTGATTGCCAGGGCCGCTGTCAGCGATCAGCTGTAGCGCGCTTGCCGCGGAGCCGGTGCCTTTGACCAGCGCGTACATCATCGCGTCGGCGCTGTCCAGGCAGAAGGTGAGCACCGCGCGGGCCAGGGTCTCGTCGTCGATCGTCACCATCATGCCAGCCTCGTTCTCATGGATATTCCCTGCATCATTTCCTCAGGTCCTGGGGAAGTCTTTCCCGCCAGATCGGATAATGTCCACGCAAGCCGCATGCACGGTCGGCGCCACGCAGGCTCAGCCGCTCGCTCGCCAAGGCGCGGTTGACCAATTCGATGGCCTTGGGGGAGGTGTTGGCTCTCAGCCAGGTGCCGGTAGCCTGCGCGTTGCAGCACCAGCCGAATTCGCGGAACCGTTCCTGCGCCATCTGCCGGGCAACGATGACACGCAGACGTATGGCATGGCTCGAATCGCCGGAGGGAGCGTTCCCCGGACTTATCCGCTCCACCGGAGGCACCTCGATCTGGATGTCGATACGGTCGAGGATCGGTCCGGAAAGCCGGCTGAAATACTTGACGCGGTCCTTTTCTCGGCAGGTGCAGCGCTCGCCGTTGCCGTACGCGTAGCCGCACGGGCAGGGATTCGCCGCCATAATCAGTTGGAAGCGAGCCGGATAGTATGTGGTGCCTTTCGCTCTGGAAATCGCGACATATCCGGATTCCAAAGGTTCGCGCAGCGTCTGCAGCGTACGCGCCGAGAATTCCGGAGCCTCGTCCATGAACAGGATGCCGCGATGCGCGCGGGTGATGGCTCCGGGCTGGGCCAATCCTGCGCCTCCACCCACCAGCGCGGCGGTCGACGCGGTATGGTGGGGCGCCTCGAACGGTGGAACGTCGCTGATTCCGTATCCGGGAAGCGTGCCGCATAACGAACGAATCGAGGCCACTTCAAGCTGTTCCGTCTCGTTCAAAGGACTCATGATGCCGGGAATGCGCGAAGCGAGCATGGTCTTGCCTGTGCCGGGCGGACCGGTCATCATCAGATGATGGCCTCCGGCGGCAGCCACCTCCAACGCCCATTTGGCCGCTTGCTGGCCCATCACTTCGCTCATGTCGCCGGGCGGAGGGCACATGCCCGTGGCGCCGACATCGGCGTTCACGGCATGCGTGGCTTCGGGAATCCGGTAGTCCGCATCGCCTCCCATCAGTTCGATGAGCTCTCCGACATGCCTCACGCCGATCGCCTTGACATCCGGAACGAGACGGGCCTCATCAAGGTTGGCGTAAGGCACGATGATTGTTGCGATTCCCTGCTCCCGCGCATGCAGCATGATGGGCAGCAGTCCGTTGATGGGCAATACGGTGCCGTCAAGATTCACCTCGCCAAGCACGATGGTGCCGGCCAGACAGTCATGGGCGATTGCGCCGGCCGCGCTGAGCACGCTGGCCGCGATGGCCAGATCATGCGAAGAGCCTTTCTTCGGCATGGACGCTGGGGAGAGATTGACCGTGACACGGGTTTCCGGCCATTTGAAACCACTTGCCTGGCATGCCGACTTGACCCGTTCGCGCGCCTCGGACAATGAGGTGTCGGGCAGGCCGATGATGGAGAAATAGGGAAGTCCAGGGGATACGAACGCTTGAATCTGGACGATGAAGGCTTTCAAACCGATCAGTCCTACGGAAAGGGCGCTGCCGATGGCCATCAGAACGCTCCCTCGATATGATGCAGCAAAGGTCTGTCTCCCTGCACCACGACGGTGACGACGTCAAAACGCACGCCACTGTTCGGCATGCGGTGCTCCGGCGCCGTCAGCCATTGCACGGCGGCATGGCGCAGATTGATTTGCTTGGAAGCGGTCACCGCCTCCTGAGGGGTGCCGTAGCGCATCGTACGTCTGGTTTTGACCTCGACGAAAACGATCTGGCCCATCGGATTGCGCGACACGACGTCGAGTTCGCCGTATCGGCAATGCCAGTTGCGGTCGAGCGTCCGCCACCCTTGGCTTTCCAACCATGCGGCGGCGTACTGTTCTCCCAGCTCGCCGATCTGTCGGGAACGCAGCGTGCCGTCATGCAGACGCCGCGCTAGGGAATCGAGAATCTGCTCCGGCGGCTGCGTTGGGGCCGGAACATCATGTGATGATGAATGGTTCATGGCCCTAGTCCAACAGACAGAAGCCACGCATGACAAGGCCGATAGGCTAATGTGGATAACTTACGTATCTCGGGCGTGTCGTGGATAGTCGGTGGATGAGTCGACGCTATCCACACCTATCCACAACACGATCCAAGGCCTCTGTGCGAAAAGAGTGACCGATGAACCGTCAACGACGGGTCAAAGCGGTCAATTCGTCGAGATTGAGTTCGAAGCTCACGCCTCGTTCCTCATGATTCGGCTGATACTGGGTGCTTTCCATCGCATGGCGGACGAACTCGCCGGCGATGTTCGCGGCCTCGGCCAGAGGACGGCCAGCCATCACCGCGCCGCACAGCGCCGACGCGAACGCGTCGCCGGTGCCGTGGGTCATGAACGGCAGCTTGGCATGCGCCAGCTCCTGTTTTCCGGCGACGCCCGTCGAAGCTGACGCCACATAGTTGCGAATCATGCCATCCCCTCGATCGATGCCCTTAAGCACCACGTTCTTCGCGCCGGCGGCAAGCAACGCCCCAAGAATCTCATCCACCTGCGCGTCGTCGATATCCTGGCCTGGATAGTCACGGCCCGTCAAAATGGATGCCTCGGTAAGATTCGGCATCAGCGCATCCGCGCCATCCACCAGCGTGCCCATCGCCCGACATAGCTCAGGAGTGTACGTGGCGTAGATTTCTCCGCCGTCGCCCATCACCGGATCCACCAACCGCAAGGCATGCGGATACTCCGCGTATAGGCGTTTTGATGATTGCGACCTGGTCCGCGGAACCAAGAAAACCGGAATAGACGCCATCCAAATCGACGTTCTCCTGACGCCATGCGTCCAGATAGCCGTCCAGAATCTCGGTCGTATCGTGGAACGTGAATACCTCGTAGCGCGTGTGCGCGGAAAACAGCGCCGTCGGCACCGGACAAACGTCGCAGCCGGCCGCCGACAGAATCGGAATGGCCGCCGTCAGCGAACACTTGCCATAACCGCACATGTCATGCACCGCGGCGACGCGCGGAATATACCGCGGATCACGGTCGTACAGAATCTCATCGCTCATATCGGAACCTCTCTTGCGATTTGCCTGCCCATGACTTTAGCCGTTCCCCTGACCTGACGCGCATCCGTTCCTCACGGTGGGTCACCGGCATGCGGGACTTCGGCGTGTCGAATGGTTCCGAATGGTTTTTTCAACGGTTGGGGGAGTATGGGAAGTCAATGATTCCAACGGTTTATAAAGGGGTATAGGCAAGTACGATAACGTTCGGCTTGCGTTGCGCTCGCCGGCCGGTTTATTGTCGCTACCAACACCTGGCCAACCGCCCTACACGGCAGGACGGGTGGCCAACCAAGACGAGAACAACGAACCCTTATCCAAGGAGAGCGCATCATGGCAAACAAGAACTATCGTTTCGAAACCCTGCAGCTGCACGTCGGCCAGGAGCAGGCCGACCCGGCCACCGACTCCCGCGCGGTGCCGATCTACCAGACCACCAGCTACGTCTTCCACAACTTCGACCACGCCGAGGCCCGTTTCGGACTCGCCGACCCGGGCAACATCTATGGCCGTCTGACCAACTCCACCCAGAGCGTGTTCGAGGACCGCATCGCGGCCCTTGAAGGCGGCACCGCTGGTCTTGCCGTCGCGTCCGGCGCGGCCGCCGTGGAATACGCGGTGCGCAACATCACCCAGTCCGGCGACCACATCGTCGCGGCCAAGAACGTGTACGGCGGCACCTTCAACCTGCTGCGCCACACCCTGCCGCGCGACGCATCACCACCACCTTCGTCTCCGCCGAGAACCCGCAGGAGTTCGAGGACGCCATCCAGGAGAACACCAAGCTCGTCTACTTCGAGACCTTCGGAAACCCGAACGCCGACCTTCCGGACTTCGAGGCCATCACCGCCATCGCGCACAAGCACCACCTGCCGGTGATCGTGGACAACACCTTCGCATCCCCGTACCTGTTCCGCCCGCTGGAGCATGCGCCGACGTCGTTGTGGAATCCGCCACCAAGTTCATCGGCGGCCACGGCACCACCCTCGGCGGTGTGATCGTGGAAGGCGGCAAGTTCAACTGGGCCGAGATTCCGGGCAAGTTCCCGACCCTGACCGAGCCGGATCCGTCCTACCATGGCCTGAACTTCTACGAGGCTCTTGGTGGAAGCGCCTTCGTGACCCGCGTGCGCGCCATCCTGCTGCGCGACACCGGCGCCACCCTGTCCCCGTTCGCGGCCTTCCTGCTGCTGCAGGGCACCGAAACCCTGTCCCTGCGCGTCGAACGCCACGTCCAGAACGCGCTGAAGGTCATCGACTACCTGAAGACCGTGCCGGAGGTCGAGTCCATCTCCCACCCGTCCATCGAAGGCCGCAAGGACAACGACCTGTACAAGAAGTACTTCCCGAACGGCGGCGGTCCATCTTCACCTTCGACATCAAGGGCGGCAAGGACGCGGCACGCGTGTTCATCGACAACCTGCACCTGTTCAGCCTGCTGGCCAATGTGGCCGACGCCAAGA
>ENA-OQAL01000167-OQAL01000167.1-human-gut-metagenome-genome-assembly--contig:-NODE-167-length-16964-cov-3.841361_pt1 | contig 16964 bp, 23 predicted proteins | sample MGYA00242491_ERZ504519 | MGnify/ENA primary metagenome ERZ504519 (study PRJEB26092, sample SAMD00036260) | human gut metagenome | host: Homo sapiens | study: EMG produced TPA metagenomics assembly of... | reverse complement strand
ATAAAGAAGAAAGAAAAAATGTCAAAAGTTTGATTTAACTTTCTTTGGAATGGTGTGAACTCATCTTCAAAGATCGGAATAAAAGTTACGGTGCTTATAAAATGCGCGGGGATTTGGGGGAAAACGACAGGCTGCAGCTTGATTATCGTCACTGTTGTGGCTTTTGGTCGGATTTACCTTACCGCGTCTTATCAGAATGGCTATGCCGGCTCAAAAAGAAGAAATGGTAGAAGTGACACGGCTTTCCACACTGGAAGAGCCGGAAATAAAAGAAGAAACGATGAAAAGGTAGAACCTATCGCCCCTCCTCCTCCGGCTCTTAAAAGTACCATTAAGTTCACGGCACCAGTCATCAGAAAAGATGAAGAAGTGAATGAAGACGATGAGCTAAAGAGTCAGGACGAACTGACGCAAACTAAGGTACAGATATCCATTGCCGATGTGAAAGGAAACGATGAACTGAACGGAAAAGATATTGCCGACCTGCAGGAAGTCATTACCCAGACACCGGAGGTCCAAAAAGAAGAGCCCTATGACATGGTAGAACAGATGCCGCAGTTCCCGGGAGGTCCCGCCGAGCTTCTTAAATACATCGCCAAGAATCTGAAATATCCTATCATAGCACAAGAAAACGGCATACAAGGAAAAGTTATCCTACGTTTTGTCGTCAATGCAAAAGGATACGTGGAAGATATCAAAGTGCTCCGTTCATTGGATCCCTATTGTGATAAAGAGGCCGTACGTGTAGTAAAATCCCTGCCACAATGGATTCCAGGGAAACAGAACGGACGTAACGTACCTGTTTACTATACATGTCCCATCGTTTTTAAGTTACAGTAATTGTGTCAAAGTGTATGAAAAGTAAATTAATTCTATATCTGTGGTGTATGTGCACGTTCTCTGCCTGCACTTCTTCCGGAAAGGGAGGCAAAGAGGAAACCTTGTATTCGGGAGAAATCCGGATTGCCGTAGATGAATCGTTCAAGCCCATCATGGAAGAAGAACTTCAAGTATATCATGCTCTGACTCCGGAGGCTTTAATTACTCCTATTTACTGTAGTGAGGTAGAAGCAGTTAACTTGCTGTTGAAAGACAGTGTACGTCTGGCAGTCACCAACCGGCGGCTGACAGAAGAAGAATTGATTTCTTTTCATACACGTAAATTCTTTCCAGAGTCCATTCTGATGGCTCTTAGCGGAGTGGCACTGATTACACATCACAGCAATCCGGACTCCCTGATTACAGTAGAAGAGTTCCGGCGTATTGCAACCGGCGAAACCACGGAATGGAAAGGATTAAATCCAGACTCAAAACTAGGTTGCATACAAGTCGTATTCGACAATCCCAATTCAGGAACCGTACATTATGTCATCGACTCTATCTGTCAGGGGAAACCACTATCTCCCTCTTTAAAAGCCCTGAAAAGCAACGAAGAGGTCATTGACTATGTGGCAACCACTCCCGATGCCCTTGGAGTGATCGGAGCCAACTGGATAGGCAACAAGACGGATACCACACGACTGTCTTTCAACCAGAGAGTCAGGGTCATGTCAGTATCCGGAAACCGGAAAGCCACTCCTGAAAACAGTTACAGGCCGTATCAGGCGTATCTGGCTCTTAAAAAATATCCGCTGACCCATGAAGTGTATATCCTTATCAATGACCCAAAGGGAGCACTTCCTACCGGCTGATGACTTTCCTGACAAGAGAACGCGGACAACGGATTATCCTTAAGTCCGGACTGGTACCCGCCACACAACCGGTCCGAATCGTAAATGTAAAGATGATTTCTAACTTTAATGAGAAACTCATGATGAACAATAAAATTTTTATGTCTTGTATGCAGTGGAATAATATATTCCGCTTCATACAGTTATGCCCAAAAAATCTCTCGGATGAAGTCACCCGACAAATCACACAGATAGCTGCCAGCATTAATGACACACCGGAAACAGCAGCCAAGGAATTCAATGAACTGCTGAAAGGTAAAAACAAGAAAAACGTCCCTTTGCTGGTCGCTATCGGTAATGCCTATCTGAACCATAAGTGTCCGGATGAAGCACAAGTTTATGCAGACCGTGCCATGAAAATAGACTCCAAATCGGCACCGGTATATGTGCTGGCCGGTGACATTGCTCTGACACAGAAGAACGTCGGCATGGCATGCGGATATTATGAGCAGGCCATCCTGTTCGATGCCAATTGCTACGATGCATATTACAAATATGCACACGCCTATATCGGCGTAAGTCCCCAACTCTCTATCGATATGCTCACAAAGCTGAAAGCAAGTCATCCGGAACTGCCGGAAGTGAACCGGGAACTTGGCAATGCGTACTATCAATCGGGGAATTACGGAAAAGCCAAGTCTGCCTACGATGAATTTATGCAACAAGGTACTCCTGACACTCAAGATTACGAACACTATGCCATGCTGCTATATCTAAATAAAGACTATGCGCAATCACTGAATGCCGTAGAAAAAGGACTGGATGCGGACAAAGACAACCATCTCCTGAAACGTCTGCGCATGTACGACTTGTATGAAATGGAGGCTTATAAAGAAGGGCTAGAAGCTGCAGATGCTTTTTTCAACCGCCCGGAAGAGAGCAACTATGTGTATCTGGACTTTTTATACAGAGGCCGTCTGTCACTGGCAGACCAGAGAAACGAAGAGGCCTTGCAATGGTTTGAAAAAGCCCTCAAGGCAGATACCGGAAACACACACCCGGAAATAGCCAAGGAAGTGTCTGCCGCTCATGAGAAACTGCAGAACTACCCCGAGGCCATCCGCTTGTACCAGCTTTATCTGGACGGCCTGAAAGAGAAGGCAGAAATAAGCGATACGTTCTTATTGGGAAGATTGTATTACATGGCAGCCGGAAGCAGCACAGTCAGCGAACCGGAGAAAGAACCTTACCTGAAAAAAGCAGACGAAATATTCGCAGAAGTAGCCCAGCGGGTACCAGACAATTATCTAGGATATTTCTGGAGGGCACGAACCAATGCCATGGCCGACCCTGAAAGTACGGAAGGACTGGCCAAACCTTATTATGAAGCGGCCTTGAACCTGCTGGAAAAGAAAGCAGACGCTTCTAAAGCGCTCATAATTGAATGTGAAAGCTACCTGGGTTACTATCACTTCCTACAAAAGGATTACGAACAGTCCAAAGTGTACTGGAACAAGATTCTCACGTTAGATCCTGAAAATGAGACTGCCAAACAGGCACTGCAAGGATTACAAGGCAACTGATTTTTCTTCTTAACCTCAGAAACAAACTTTATGAAAACGTTTAATTTGTCTCAGTCATATCCCACTCAGGATATCCGGAAACACACAAGTTTCCTTACCATAAGTCTTTCAGCCTGTTTACTGGCGGCCGGTCTCATTCTGCTTTCCTGCCGGAAATCAACTCGCAGTCCAATATTGACATTTTAAGAATGGTAGCCGGAAGTCTGATGGTCTGCATCGCAGTCTATCTTCTGGTTTTTCGAGCTCGCTACCAGGCTTATGCAGAAACAGGCAGCAGGATATGCAAGAAAAGCCTGACTTTCACAAAGGATCAGTTCCCCCATTTGAACAAATATCTGGCAGATTATTGCAGCCTTCCGGTTTTTCCGGCAGAAGGGGCACAGCTATATCTGCAGGTAATCCATTCGAAAGATAACCGATACGCTGCATTTCAACTGCTCACCTACACATCTTTCTTGTATGAACCTGTCACAGAATTGTGCTGTCTGAAAGGAGAAAAAGCGGCTGCATTCATCAATTCTCTACACACTTCTCATGGATTTCATCATTGATACTTTTTTGCATATAGACCAGCATCTGATTTCACTCGTACAAGAGTATCACGGATGGACGTATGCCATATTGTTTGTAATCATATTTTGTGAAACCGGACTTGTAGTCCTGCCATTTTTACCCGGAGACTCCCTTCTGTTTGTCTCCGGTGCAGTGGCATCCCTTCCGGGGATGCCACTGGAAATAAGCCTGCTGATGATGGTTATTTTCATCGCAGCCGTGTTGGTGATTCCTGCAACTACCTGATTGGACATTATTTCGGGAAAAAACTGTTCTCCAAACCAGACTCAAAGATCTTCAAGCAAAGTCATTTGGAGAAAACCCATCATTTCTTCCAGAAATATGGCGGAAAACCATAATCATTGCCCGTTTTGTCCCCATTGTCCGCACTTTTGCACCGTTTGTCGCCGGAATGGGACACATGAATTATTACTTGTTTATGATTTACAACCTTGTCGGGGCAGCTGTCTGGGTCTTACTTTTTGCATGACAGGCTATTTCTTTGGAAACATCCCTTTTGTGCAGCAAAACCTCAAAATACTTTTGATGGGCATCGTACTGGTTTCACTCTGCCCTGCCCTCATTGAATATATACGAATAAAAATAAACGAACAACAGTATGAAAAATTCCCTGTTAAACCGATTTGTACCCAAAGAAAGCAAATTCTTTCCTTTATTAAACCAATTGTCACAAACCGTACTCAATGCTTCTGAACTTCTGATTGACAGCATGAACCATGACACACCAGAGACATGGCAGGAGTATTATCACAAAGTGAAGGAAGCTGAAAGAAAAGGCGACCAGATAACCCAGCAGATTTTCATGGAGCTAGGCCAGACCTTTATCACCCCCTTTGACCGGGAAGACATACATGACCTGGCCTTTTCCATTGATGACGTGACCGACCGCATTCACAGTGCCTCGAAGCGGATTGCCATCTACAAGCCGCACGCCATTCAGACAGCGGAAAAGAGCTGGCTGTCCTCATACAACAAGGAGCCTCCATCATCTGCAAGGCCATGGATGAGCTGGAAACCTTCAGCAAAAATCCGTCCAGACTGAAAGATTACTGTCAGAAGCTCCATGAGATAGAAAACCATGCGGATGAAGCCTATGACCTTTTCATCATGCAACTGTTTAATGAAGAAACCGACTGCATTGAACTGATCAAGACAAAAGAAATCATGCAGGAACTGGAAAAGACGACAGATGCCGCCGACCATGTAGGAAAGCTCCTGAGAAACATTATCGTAAAATATGCCTGAAAAAAGAATTGCACATGGAATTACTCATCACCATCATTGTACTGGCCCTGATTTTTGACTATATCAACGGTTTTCATGATGCAGCCAACGCAATAGCTACCATTGTTTCTACCAAGGTGCTGACTCCGCTTCAGGCTGTAATCTGGGCTGCCTTTTTCAATTTTCTGGCGTTTTTCATCGCTAAATACCTTATCGGTGATTTCGGCATTGCCAACACTGTGTCAAAAACAGTCTATGAGCAATACATTACTTTGCCAGTCATCTTGTCTGGAGTGATTGCAGCCATCATCTGGAACCTGTGGACCTGGTGGAGAGGAATTCCTTCTTCTTCATCCCATACACTTATCGGCGGGTTTGCGGGAGCCGCCATTGCTGCTTATGGATTTGGTGCCATTCAAAGTTCGGTTATCCTGAAAATCGTGCTTTTCATTTTTCTGGCTCCAGTCATAGGTATGCTTGTAGCCTTCCTCTTCACTCTGATAGTGCTGAATCTGTGCCGTAAGGCCCATCCTCACACCGCAGAGAAATGGTTTAAAAGACTACAGTTGCTCTCGTCCGCCCTGTTCAGCATCGGACATGGACTTAACGACTCGCAAAAGGTAATGGGTATCATTGCAGCTGCCCTGATAGCAGCCCATTCGCAAGGCATTGGCATGGGGGTAAACAACGTAGGCGATTTACCCGACTGGGTCGCTTTTTCCTGCTTTACCGCAATCTCACTGGGAACCATGTCGGGAGGATGGAAAATAGTCCGCACCATGGGAAACCGGATTACCAGAGTTACTCCGCTGGAAGGTGTCATAGCCGAAACAGCCGGTGCATTTACGCTTTATTTTACGGAATATCTGAAAATTCCGGTCAGCACCACCCACACCATATCAGGAGCCATCATCGGAGTGGGCGCCACCCGTCGCCTGTCCGCAGTGCGCTGGGGAGTTACCCGAAGCCTGATGACAGCCTGGGTGCTTACCATCGGTAAGTGCGGCATTGGCAGCAGCCATCTATGCACTGATCGGGTAACCAATCTCTTTTTTTCAAGGAATAACAAATAAGGAAGAAAAAATAGCACAAACATCAGATTCCAGCAAAAAAGGACTTTCATAGAGATAATTCTATTAACTTTTATTACTTTTGCACACATTGTGTCAAACATTGTGCAATTTGAAAATGGAAATACAAGACAGTTTTATACAACTTGTTGAAGAAAGCATCCGCGCCAACTGGGACCGTGATGCACTGACAGACTACAAAGGAGCTACGCTGCAATATAAGGACGTGGCCAGAAAGATAGAGAAAATGCATATCCTGTTCGAACATGCAGGAATCCGGAAGGGAGATAAAATCGCGCTGTGCGGGCGCAACAGTGCCAACTGGACGGCCACCTTCCTTGGCATCGTCACTTACGGGGCAGTAGCTGTGCCCATCCTTCACGAATTCAAGGCCGACAACGTACACCACATTGTCAACCACTCGGAGGCACGCATGCTCTTCGTAGGCGACCAGGTGTGGGAAGAATACAACGAAGCGGCCATGCCCAACCTGGAAGGAATCATCGAACTGAAGAATTTTGACCTGGTAGTATCACGCTCGGAGAAGCTCACCTATGCACGCGAGCACCTGAACGAGGAATTCGGGAAGAAATATCCCTGCCGCTTCCGTGCAGAACAGGTATCCTACCGCCGGGAAGAGCCGGAAGAATTAGCTGTCATCAACTACACCTCGGGTACTACCGGCTACTCTAAAGGAGTGATGCTGCCCTACCGTAGCATCATTTCAAACATCGTACACATTGACCAGAAAGTGGGACTGAAAGCGGGCGACAGCATCGTGTCCATGCTTCCGCTGGGACATATCTTCGGACTGGTGTTCGACTTCCTTTACGGTATCACCAAGGGAGCGCATCTGTGGTTCCTCACCCGTATGCCGAGCCCGAAAATCATTGCAGAATCGTTTGCTGTAATCCGTCCGCGCGTCATTGCCTGCGTTCCGCTGATTGTGGAAAAGATTTTCAAGAAGAACATTCTCCCGAAAGTGGACAACAAGCTCGGAAAGCTGTTGCTGAACTTACCTATCATCAGCGATAAAATCAAGGAACAGATTCGTCAGCAGGCCATGGAAGTGTTCGGTGGAAACTTTATCGAAATCGTAATCGGAGGGGCACCGTTCAACCCCGAAGTGGAAGCCTTTCTGCGTAAAATCAACTTCCCCTACACCATCGCATACGGTATGACTGAATGTGCGCCGCTTATCTGCACAGCCGCTGGGATGGAGATTCTGTACACTTCGTGCGGAAAGACCGTGGCCAACATGGAACTAAGGTAATTTCGGAAGACCCTGAACGGATTCCGGGTGAACTGGTGTGCCGGGGTATGAACGTCATGTTAGGATACTACAAGAACGAAAGTGCTACCGCACAGACTATCGACAAGGACGGCTGGCTGCATACTGGCGACATGGCCATCAAGGATGCGAATGGAAACATCTTCATCAAGGGCCGTTGCAAGAACATGCTGCTTACTGCTTCCGGACAGAACATCTATCCGGAAGAAATTGAAGCTCGCCTGAACAACATGCCTTACGTGAACGAGTCGCTGGTGATTCTCAAAGAGAACAAGCTGGTAGCGCTGGTTTATCCGGACAATGAAGACGCCTTCTCGCAAGGAATGAACAAGAAACAGCTGGAGGAAGCGTTGGAGTTGAACCGCATCGAACTGAACAAGGTACTTCCGGCTTACTCGCAGATTACGCAGGTGAAGCTTTATCCGGAAGAATTTGAAAAGACAGCCAAGAAGAGCATCAAGCGCTTCTTGTACCAGTAAAAAACGGACATAAAAAACGCCTTTGCGTTTGAAGTAAAACGCATTTGCGTTTTGTTTTAAACATAAAGGTGTTTTGGCACAGATATACTTACACCTGAAAAACTGCGTTTTTTCGCTTGGCTCTCCTCTCACCTTTCACTACCTTTGCCGCAGACTTAAAACGAAGGAAAGATGATGGAATTTTCTTTACATACACTGGAATCCGGACCCCGGCATTGTTTCATCTCGGCGGTTTTACCCTCCGATGGTACAGCGTGCTGTGGATGATTGCCATTCTGACCGGCAGTCAGGTAGTCTACTATTTGTACAAGCAAAAGGGACTTCCGCTGGATACTTTCCAGACGCTGTTTACCTATAGTTTTATCGGTATCTTTGCCGGGGCACGCTTGGGGCACTGTCTGTTCTATGACCCGCAGTATTTCCTGAGTCATCCGCTGGAAATCATATTGCCGGTACATTTCCTGCCACAGGGCGGATGGGTGTTTACCGGATATGCCGGACTGGCCAGCCACGGAGGTACGCTGGGACTGATTCTGGCACTAGTGCTTTTCTGCAGGAAAACGAAGATTCATTTTCTCGATATTCTGGATATGATGGGAGTGGCTGCTCCCGTGGCTGCCGGATTTATCCGACTGGCCAACTTGATGAACTCGGAAATCATCGGCATGCCGTCGGACGTGCCTTGGGCGTTTATCTTCGAACGGGTGGACATGCAGCCCCGTCACCCGGCACAGCTCTACGAAGCACTGGCCTACTTCCTGTTCTTCCTGGTAATGATAGTCATCTTCCGGAAGAAGAAAGAAAACGTACGGAAAGGCTTCTATTTCGGTTTGTGTATCACCCTGATTTTCACCTTCCGCTTCTTCGTGGAGTTCTTGAAAGAAAGACAGGTAGACTTTGAGAATGCGCTCCCGATAGACATGGGACAGATTCTGAGCATTCCTTTCATCGTGGTGGGATTGTATTTCGTACTCCGTAAAAATCATTCCACCCATGTGTGATACAGTGACCTCACATACCTGCCTGCTCTGCATGGGTTCCAACCTGGATGCCCTTCTGCACCTGAAGAATGCGGAAAAGGCCCTGCAACGTCTCTTTCCGGATATTGAATGGGGAGGAATTGTAGAAACCGTACCGGAGAAAATGGAAAACCCGCAACCGTTTCTGAACCGTGCCGCACGCTTCCGTACCTCACTACCCATGACGGAGGTGCGAAGCATCCTGAAGCAAATTGAACAGACAAACGGACGAACTCCGGAAAGCAAAAAGGAAGGACGCATCCCGCTTGACATCGACTTGCTTTCCTACGACCAGCAAGTACTCAAACCGGAGGACTGGCAGAAAGAATATGTGCGTCTGGCTTTCGTCACGCCAGTTTCACATAACCCAGACGGGTATAACGCACTCCATGCGACTCATATTGTGACATGACTTTGGCCGAAAGCAGATGCAGGAACTCCTGCGGCTGTATCTGACGGCTGCGGCAACTCAAGGCATTCGGTGTCAGACTACGGGCACGGGCTTTAACCAAGAAGGTAAAACGATTACCGTCACGGTCGGCCACCAGGACATTCTGGTCGACAAAGAAATCGGGTTTGTACGTATCTACCTGAAGCCGTACGTTCAGCACCGTGACCTGCAAGTCCTTCAACGTCTCTCCCACCGTTCCCACAAAATGGCTCACCGAGGCAATGCGCGGCTTGCGTACGGTCAGTTCAAAATGTACTACGGCAAAACGTTTGGCCAGCTCCACCACCCGTTCGTACCGAGGGCTGGTAGGTTCAAACTTATTGGCCAGCCAGAGCATGTAAGAAGGATCCACATAATAGATTTCAGCCAGATGCTTTCCTTTGTATTTTCCGAAAGGCATCAAATCGTCCAATGCCCCGTAATAAGATTCAAACTGTGCGTTATCGGCGGTCTCCAACCGTACGTTGCAGTTCTGCAGCATGGAAAAAGCACGAGCAGAAGCCGCATCCAGCGTCACTCCTAATGTACGGACAAACAGATAAGAATGGGGAGAAGGAAACTCACGCCACAAGGCATAATACGGACGATACTCTGTGGCCATACTGATAAGATAGACACCCTTGTTGCGCGTACGTCCACGATTAAACAACTCCAATTCTTTTTGTACTTGTGCGGTGATTTCCATACCTGCCTCCTGCTTTGAAAAGCAAGATAAACAAAAAGTATTAAAAATGCAAGTTTATACATACAAAATGGGAGGAAAAGACCTGAAACAGGCTTCTCCTCCCGCTTATAAATATGGAATTCTAACAATTAAACGTTATAATATAGCCTTCACGGTTTCCAGCATACCTTTTTCCTGAATGCTGTCCAGATTCTTCTTCACGCTTCTGCCAATCCCGGAATCAGGTTCAAATCCTCGCCCCAGATAAAGGTTGCGCCCAATACGCCTCGGTTACCTTAGCTGTGTCGCCCGTAGCCCACAATTGTTTCAGCAAGTCCATGATTTCCTGTGCATCATTAGGCACAATTTCTGCGCCATCGGCACGCACACCGCCTTTGTAATAAGTAATGATAGCAGCCAGTCCCAATACCAGTCCTTCAGGCAGCTTGCCCTTGCGTTCCAGGTAAGTTTTCAAACCCGGCAGGTCACGTGTCTGGTATTTCGGGAAGGAATTCAGCATGATGGAAGTCACCTGGTGGTCTACAAACGGATTGTTGAAGCGTTCCAGCACGTCATGTGCAAATTTCTCCAGTTCTGCTTTCGGCAAGTTCAGGGTTTCCATCAGTTCCTCGAACATCACCTTATGGATAAACTTGCCCACTACCGGATGCTGGCAGGCATCGCGCACGATGTTGATACCCGACAGGTAAGCTACCGGAGAAAGTACGGTGTGCGGTCCGTTCAGCAAAGTCACTTTCCGTTCGTGATACGGTGCTTCCGACGGCACAAAGAGCACATTCAGTCCGGCTTTGTCGGCAGGGAACTCGACAGCCACCTCCTGCGGTGCTTCAATTACCCACAAATGGAAAATTTCAGCCTGTACCACCATGTTGTCATCGTATTGCAACTTTTCCTTGATAGCCGCAATATCCTTGCGCGGGAATCCCGGCACAATACGGTCTACCAGCGTAGCATATACGCCACAAGCCTTCTCAAACCACTGTTTGAAATCATCTCCCAGATTCCAGAGTTCAATATACTGATAGATGGTTTCTTTCAACTTATGTCCGTTCAAAGAAAATCAGCTCACACGGGAAAATAATCAATCCCTTTGACATATCTCCCTGGAAGGTTTTATAGCGATGATACAAAAGCTGTGTCAGTTTTCCCGGATAAGAAGAGGCCGGCGCATCATCCAGTTTGCAGGAAGGGTCAAAAGCAATGCCTGCTTCGGTTGTATTGGAAATCACGAAACGCATTTCCGGCTGTTCGGCCAGCTTCATGAACTCTTCGAACTGGCTGTAAGGATTCAGCGCACGACTGATTACATCAATCATGGTCAGACTGTTCACCGTTTCCCCTTTATCCAAACCCTGCAGATTGACGTGATACAGACAATCCTGCGCATTCAGCATGTCAATCATTCCTTTTTCGATGGGTTGAACCACCACTACACTGCTGTTGAAATCAGCCTTTTCGTTCATGTTGTAGATAATCCAGTCTACAAACGCACGAAGGAAATTACCTTCGCCAAACTGAATAATTCTTTCCGGACGGACTGTTTTCTTTGCGGTCTCTTTGTTTAATGCTTTCATATTATATTTTTAATAACAAAATTGTTGTCATTTCGGCCTTTTGGTCTCATTTAACCCTTCAAAAATCAGAAGAATCAAATTTAACCCATTGTTTTTCATGCACTTGCCTATCTATTCATGAATTTAATTTTCACAAATGAGTGTTGCAAAGGTAATAAATATTTTGTTATTCCAAATTAAAATTTCTAACTTTCGTGTTCGATACGGATAGGTATTCGACATTTTATGTTGCCCAACATAAATAAATTGTAAGTTACTTATTCAAAAACATATAATTTGCGAACAACAACGAAACTTAAAAATACATTTTATCATGAAGAAATTTATGGATGAAAACTTCCTGTTGCAAACAGAAACGGCACAGGAGCTATATCACAACCATGCGGCAAAAATGCCGATTATCGACTATCACTGTCACCTGATTCCGAAAATGGTAGCCGACGATTATCAATTCAAATCCATTACTGAAATCTGGCTGGGAGGTGACCATTATAAATGGCGTGCCATGCGAAGCAACGGAGTAGAAGAACGTTACTGCACCGGAAAAGATACTACCGACTGGGAAAAATTCGAAAAATGGGCTGAAACTGTTCCTTATACATTCCGTAACCCATTGTATCACTGGACACACTTGGAACTGAAAACCGCTTTTGGCATCGACAAGATTCTGAATCCGTCTACCGCCCGCGAAATATTCGACGAATGTAATGCCAAACTGGCTACTCCGGAATATTCAGCCCGTAACCTGATGCGCCACTACCATGTGGAAACCGTCTGCACGACGGACGATCCGGTAGATTCACTGGAATATCACATCGCTACCCGTGAAAGCGGTTTTGAAATCAAGATGCTGCCTACCTGCGTCCGGACAAGGCAATGGCCGTAGAAGTACCGGCAGACTTCCGTGCCTACGTAGAAAAACTGGCAGAAGTAAGCGGTGTCAGCATCTCCAACTTTGACGACATGATTGAAGCGCTGCGCAAACGTCATGCTTTCTTTGCTGAACAAGGCTGTAAATTGTCCGACCATGGTATCGAAGAGTTTTATGCAGAAGATTATACCGACGCAGAAATCCGCACCATCTTCAACAAAGTATATGGCGGTACAGAATTGACACACGAAGAAATCCTGAAGTTCAAATCAGCTATGCTGGTAGTATTCGGCGAAATGGACTGGGAAACAGGCTGGACACAACAATTCCACTATGGTGCCATCCGCAACAACAATACCAAAATGTTCAAGCTGCTGGGACCTGACACCGGTTTTGACTCTATTGGTGAATTCACCACAGCCAAATCTATGGCCAAATATCTGGATCGCCTGAACTCAGAAGGAAAACTTACAAAAACCATTCTCTACAACCTGAATCCTTGCGCCAACGAAGTAATCGCTACCATGCTGGGTAACTTCCAGGACGGTTCTGTTCCGGGAAAAATCCAGTTCGGTTCAGGCTGGTGGTTCCTCGACCAGAAGGACGGTATGGAAAAACAGATGAACGCACTTTCTCTGCTGGGATTGCTGAGCCGTTTTGTAGGTATGCTTACCGACTCACGTTCCTTCCTTTCTTATCCGCGTCATGAATACTTCCGCCGTACACTCTGTAACCTGCTGGGAAGAGATGTAGAAAACGGAGAAATTCCTGAATGCGAAATGGCGCGCGTACAACAGATGGTGGAAGACATCTGCTACAACAACGCCAAGAATTTCTTCCAGTTCTAAGCACTTACGACATATCTAAAAAACAGATACAAACCGTTTGCAAGGCTGTTCCTTTTCGGAATGGCCTTGTTTTATTTTTACCTTACTTTTTCGTTTGTCTCTCCTCTCACCTTTCACTATCTTTGCGTTCCTTTAGCAAAAAAGAGAGAGAAGATGACTGTAAAATTTATGAGTCTGGCCAGCGGCAGCAGCGGAAACTGTTACTACCTGGCTACTAACAGCACCGCTATATTGGTGGATGCCGGTATCGGTATCCGCACCATCAAGAAAGTATTTAAGGAACGTATGCTCAACCTTGAAGAGATACAGGCTGTACTGGTCACTCATGACCATGCCGACCACATCAAGGCTGTAGGACATTTGGGCGAGAAGCATGGGATTCCGGTGTATACCACTCCTGAAATACATGAAGGTATGAAACACAGCTACTGCATGACAGAGCGGTTAAAACCTGAACGTACCCGTTTTATCCAAAAAGAAGAAACATTCAATGTAGGCGATTTCACTATTACCTGCTTCGAAGTGCCTCACGACGGAACCGACAACGTGGGCTATTGTATCACCACAGGCGATAAGACATTCTCCTTCCTGACGGACATCGGGCATATCACTTCCACAGCCGCACGCTTCATACAGCAAGCTGATTACCTGATACTGGAAGCCAACTACGACGACAGCATGCTCCAGATGGGACCTTATCCACAGCATCTGAAAGAACGTATTGCCGGCCCGAACGGACACATGAGCAACCATGAAATGGCTGACTACCTGAGCCATCATTTTCCCCAGCATTTGAAACACTTATGGCTCTGCCACCTAAGCAAGGACAACAACCATCCGGAGCTGGCTTTCAAGACAGTGGAACTGGCATTCCGGCAGGAAACATCATTGTAGGAAAAGACGTGGAAGTAACTCCATTGAGACGAACTACTCCTTCTGAAATGTATATTCTGGAATAAAAAAAGAAAACAACAAAAGCCATCGGGGCGTTTCCTCTGAAATGAAGAAACGCCCCCGATGCTTTTTATATTGCCAATTGCGAATCAGCGCAATCTTTCGTACGCCTTTACCAGCATTTCATCCTTGCCGATAGCACGGATAGCCAGCCAGTTCAAGATGATGCTGACCAATGGAAGACAAACTGTCCATGAAGGCATGAAGCTGTAATCATCGAATGCCTTGTCCGGATTTATGACAAAATAAGCCAGTACCAGATAGTAACCAATCAGTACAATCGTATTGAAGATGGTCAGACGAATCTGTAACATACGTTTCCGGTAAAGGAAAATAGTCACCAAGCCATTACAGCCACTACTACCAGAATCGCAAACAAAGCCCACGGTGTGTAGTTCACCGCTCCGTCCGGAAGCTGGTATGAAAGGTTTGTCATCTCACAAATATTTTTATCGGTATAGAAACTGCCCACGGGGACAGACATCATTACAACCATCAAGATAGCTACTACGAGCAAATAAACGGTCTGTATTCTCTGTATCATAATCAATCGTATTAAGGTTCCAAACAAATGTCATTCTGAGAGAGACGGTTCTTGCCGTCTACACTCAGAATGACAAGCCCAAATGCGCATGCGCATTCACTAAAATCTTTACCTATAGGAGGATTACTGCAATTTTTCCTTTTCCTTTGCCGGGTTTCTGTAATAAACCTTTCCTTCTATGTACTCCTGAGCCGCAATCAACGTCGGTTTCGGGAGTTTTTCATAATAACGAGAGATTTCAATCTGTTCTCTGTTTTCAAACACCTCTTCAAGGTTATCGTTATAAGAAGCAAACTCCTGTAGTTTCTTGGAAAGGTCATTCTTCATTTCGGCAGCAATCTGGTTGGCACGCTTGCCGATGATAGATACTGTTTCATAAATATTGCCTGTGTCCTCACAGAGTTCCATCAAATTACGTGTAACCGTATTTGTAGGAGCGTTTGTTTTTTTGTAATCCATAACTTATTTATAATTATAAATCGTTATATTATTCTTCTGTCTGTAGAAATGTACTTGCTCACATCGGCGTAAATGACTTCCACTTCTTTCATGTATTTGCTTTCCGGGAATTCATTCTTGAAAGCATAATATTCATCCACCGTTTCACGCATACGGTCTTCTCTCTTGTCGAGCACACTTTCTTTTGCCATGTGATACTTGGCACGGAGAATCAGAATAGAAAGTTCCTCACGCAATTTGGTGTAAGGATATTCTTTCAACACATTCTGTGCTGTGACAATGGCTGCCAGATAATTGTTACCCGTGCTGCTATAAGAAGCATTTCCGGAATAAGACCCCAGGTCATAATAAAGTTTGGAAGAAAGGTATTCCTTTTCTACCAGCTTGTCCTGCAATTCAAAAATCATGTTCTGGGCAATATCCTTTCGCTGACTTGTCGGGAAATATTCCATAAACATCTGCAATTCCTGAATAGCCTTGTATGTGCTACTCTGGTCCAGACGTGGTTCCGGAGTATCAAGATACAAAGCCTTTCCGCTATGAAAACGCGCCAGTTCCGTATAAGTACGCGCGGATAAGTCGTATAATAGGTATTGAAATAATGTGAAGCAGTCACAAAATCACCCTGGTTGTAATAAGTCATTCCCAACATATACAAAGCCTCTTCTCCGTTGGCTGTACCCTTCAGGATAGGAATCAGCTCCTCCAGAATGGTTGCCGCACGTGAATTCTGTCCTTTGGCAAAATAGCTTTTCGCCGCTTCGTATTTGTATTCATAGTCAGTGCTTTTCAGCACTTTATTGTACTCTCCGCATGAAGATAAAACTCCAGCAGAAAGGAGGACCATTGCGATGTATTTTTTCATATATAATTGATATAGTTGCGCAAAATTACTCTTTTCCAGCGAATAATGCAACTCCAGGCCATTTTTTAATGTAATTTTTCAGGATGTGCAAAGTATGGTATAAAATATATATGTAATTTTACAACCGTTTTCATTCACCAATATTCAGATGCAATGAATTTTGAACTGATATCCGACTATCAGCCTACCGGCGACCAGCCGGAGGCCATCACCCAACTGACTGAAGGTATCCGGCAGCATGTGCCTGCACAGACGCTGCTGGGAGTAACCGGCTCTGGAAAGACTTTTACCATTGCCAATGTCATCAAGAACATCAACAAACCGACACTGATTCTGAGTCACAACAAGACACTGGCTGCCCAGCTTTACGGGGAGTTCAAGAACTTTTTCCCTCACAACGCGGTGGAATATTACGTGTCTTACTACGACTATTATCAGCCGGAAGCATACATTCCGTCGACCGATACTTATATTGAAAAAGACCTGGCCATCAACGAGGAAATCGACAAGCTTCGTCTGGCTGCGACCTCTTCCCTCCTTCCGGACGGAAGGACGTCATTGTAGTGTCGTCCGTATCGTGTATCTACGGTATGGGAAATCCGGCAGATTTCTATAACAACGTGATTGAAATCAAAAAAGGAAAGTTACTGGCCGCAACGTGTTCCTCCGCCGGCTGGTGGACAGTCTGTACGTACGGAACGCATCGAGCTGAACCGTGGCAACTTCCGTGTAAAAGGTGATACGGTGGACATTTTTCCTGGCTTATACCGACAGTGTACTGCGGTAATGGTTTCTGGGACGACG
>ENA-OQAL01000165-OQAL01000165.1-human-gut-metagenome-genome-assembly--contig:-NODE-165-length-17003-cov-3.060915_pt1 | contig 17003 bp, 12 predicted proteins | sample MGYA00242491_ERZ504519 | MGnify/ENA primary metagenome ERZ504519 (study PRJEB26092, sample SAMD00036260) | human gut metagenome | host: Homo sapiens | study: EMG produced TPA metagenomics assembly of... | reverse complement strand
CATTTCGGCAACAGCCTGCTGCCAATCGCCTGCGGCAATGGCAAACGACACAGGAACGGACTCGAAATCATTGCCTTCACCAAGATTGGTGAACCAACCATGATCCTTATATTCCGGACCGAACGCAGTGACGTGCAGGCCGGGATCGTCCTCGCCGACTTCCCACTCCCACGGACCGTTATGCTCGATCTGCCACATTACGGAAAAATCGCGGGCGCGGCGTACCGAACCTTCCACCTGCAGAATGCCGGCCGGCTCATGCTCTCCCGAGCTCCATGTAGAAGTCGAGCTCATGGCAAAACGCGAACTAGACTGACCAGGATTGATTTTCTGGTTGCGGTTACGCACCTGAGTGTCACGCAGCGGACGAACACGCCAATCGTTTTCCACAGCCCAAGCGCATCGCCCCAGAAAATATTCGAACGATGCACCTTGCCGCAGTTGACGCGCATCGGAACGGTCAGATTCAACGATGACACCGCTTCAATCGGCAGTTGCCTGGCGGACTGCAGACGCGTGTAGGTGCGCACTGCGGAAAGATTCGGGAACGCCTCGAATACGGAAGTGACCACCAAGCCTGCATTGGAATCGGCGGAAACCGCCTCGGACGCGGAATTCGCGGCGGAATCGGCTGCGTCACGTTCGCTTGCCGTCGGCTCGAATTCACGACCTTTCGGTTCAAGATCGGCATACGGCGCGAACTGCGTGATCTCCAAACGGAACGGATCGGCGGAACCTGGTTCAGGTTCGGAAGCAAGCGCGGAAACGAATCGCAATTGGCTGCCGGCAACTGTGGCAATCAGCGTCAGTCGGTTGTCTTGCGAACCGGTATTGGCGGCACACACCTCAACAATCGGACGCGGATCCTTTTCAACCACTGGCTTTCCATCGTCAGACAAGCGACCATCGATCGGAACCATGTTGCGCCCTACAACGTTGCAGAGGCGAACGGGGGAATCGGCGGCAATGTCAAACAGCATGGAGACCACACCATTGCCCCATTCAAGCGCCCATCCTGCCGAGGAACAAGGGGAGTCATATTGCCGTTCTCCATTGCCATCTCCTTCGAATTCCGAATGCCGCCTATCCGTTGACGTGCATCGTTTGACGTACCCTCACTAGCTTAAGCGGAAAACGGGGCAACCGCGATGTGCGTGTCTACGCACATTCAGCAAATATTCAGCAACTGAAATGACCGTTCGAAGACCAGCAAATACCTACTCGAATTGCAGATATTCCACGAATTGAATCGGCATATCCTTGGATTCCGTGATATTGCTGAATCCGAGAATAACCCCTTCTTTCGGCAGTCCCTTCATGGAAGTCCATGTTTCGAATGGGACAAGTCGAATCCGACAGCGTCGTTCACATCGGAAACCGGATTGCCTTTGGCGTCGACCAGCGTATCCTTGACCTGCTCAAGATCGGCGGCACTCATCACTTCCGCGGGTTTGGTGATGTCGCCGCGATCATTGACTTCGGCGAAAATATCGGTTTCGGCAACAATCATGTTGATCTGACCTGCCGAAACGCGAGCCGTCAACGATGCGGAACCATCTTGCGCGGCATTCTCGCTAATCGCAATGGAGGCATCCGTCCGCACGAGACGCTCGTCTTCAATACCTTGCGTCTTCACAAAATCAGCGCCCAACGCATCAATCTGTTCGGAATATTCCGCCATATCGACACCTTCAAGACTCAGCTCGGCCTCGGGACCTTTGGTCACATACGAGATGACGAAAGCAAGTACCAAGCCGACCACTGCGATAATGATCAGCACATCGGTCAGAAAGTTCTGCTTGAAGTACGGCCACTTGTCTTTCGGCGGCAGCTCGCGGAAGGTTTTGAATTTCGATTGCTTCGCATACACGTTGGTGGATGCGAGCGCTGCGACCGCATCTTGCTGCTCCTGGGTGAGCACTGGCTTCTCTACTGCATACCAAACCTTCCCGCGTGTTTCATCGACGCATTCACGCGCATCTTCATGCGCAGCAACATGCGTTGCTTTCTGACTTCCCTATCTTCCGCCTCGTACCTGATAATTTGCGGCTAGCCGCCGGCCGAAAAACGACAAGCGGCTAGCAGGAAGGCTGATTTCAAGCCAATCAGTCCAAGCCCTAATCAGCCCATTTAGACCTTGATCATGGCGTATTGGGAGTCGTAGAGGCGATAGTAGGCGCCACGCTTGGCGAGCAGCTCGGCGTGGTTGCCTTGCTCCATGATCTGCCCATGATCGATGTAGCAGATCATGTCCGCGTTCTCGATGGTGGACAGTCGGTGCGCGATGATGAAGCTCGTGCGTCCCTTCAGCAGGTGGTTCAATCCGGCCTGAAGTGCCTCTTCGGTACGCGTATCGATATTCGACGTGGCCTCGTCGAGAATCAGAATGCGCGGATCGGCCAGCAGCACGCGGGCGAATGCAATCAGCTGACGTTGACCAGCGGAAAGCGTGGAACCGCGCTCCTCCACCACCGTGTCGTATCCGTTCGGCAAATCCATAATGAACTCGTGCGCATGCACCGCCTTCGCGGCCGCTTCGATCTCAGCATCGGTCGCATCCAACTTGCCGTAACGGATGTTCTCGCGCACATTGCCGGAGAAAATGAACGTATCCTGCAGCATGACGCCCATCTGCCGACGCAACGATTCCAATGTGACAGAACGCACATCATGACCATCAATTGTGACCGAACCTTCTGCAACGTCGTAAAAACGCGACAGCAGATTGATGATCGTGGTTTTGCCGGCACCGGTCGGACCAACCAACGCAACGGTGCTGCCTGGCTCAACATGCAGATCAACCAGATTGAGAATATTGCGACCGTCAGGCTCGTAACGGAAAACTACATCGTTGAAATCGACGCGTCCTTCGATTTGCGGCAGTTCAGTCGCGTCAGGCGCGTTACGAATCTCCGGCTGCACGTCAAGCGTTTCGAAAATACGCTCAAGATATGCGGAACAAGTGATCAGCTGATTGTAGAAATTGCCGATGCTGATCACCGGATTCCAGAAATTATTCGCATAGCCAACGAACGCGATCAGCACGCCGGTGGAAACGTTCACCGCGCCGAAGCCCGTGACGCCCACATAGTAGATGAATGCGATCGTCATGACGGAAATGGTTTGAATGCCCGGCCACATGAGGAACTGGATATGCACGGCCTTCATCCACGAGGTGCGCACGTCGTCTTGCTGCTCTTGGAAGGTTTTGAACTGCGCCGCCTCCTGGGCGAAGGTCTGCGTGGTTTTCACGCCGGTGATCGACTCGTGAATGAACGCGTTGAGATTGCTCTGCTTGTTCGACAACATCTGATACGCGCGGCGCTGGAAATGCTGCAATACCAGCACCCACGCGATCAGGAACGGGAAGAGCACCAGGCTGAACAGCGCAAGCCGCCAATCGACCACGAACATGACCACCAGCGTGATCAGGAAGGTGAATACGTCGGAAATCACATTGATCAGGCCGGAACTCAACGTGTCGGAAAGCGTGTTCACATAATTGACCACGCGAATCAGGATTTTGCCGTGCGGACGCGAATCGAAATAGCTGAACGGCAGCGTCTGAATATGCGTGAAAATATCGCGGCGCATGTCTTTCAACATGAGCTGACCGACGCGAGTAATTTCGACGGTACGATAACGCAATCCAAACTCATACATCACAATAAGTACGGCCATCAACCCCGTTAATTCACCAAGTAAGGTGAGATTTTTCGACGGAATCGCGCTGTCAATCATGATTTTCGTCAAATATGGCACGACTACCGCAATGCAGCTCATCATGACGACGACGGCAAGAATGCGTATGATTCGCGACATATACGGCTTTACATAGACGCCGATGCGCAGAATATCATGCAGGTTGATCTGTTCTTCCAGCTCTTCATCTTCGCGGTATGTGTTACGTTTTGCCATGGGTTTTCCCCCTTTCCTGCTTTCCCGCGCCTACGCTTCGAAACCTTGCGAACGACCCGCCTGCAAGCCGAGCTGCCTGTAGTAGATCTCCCAATATCGGCCGTGCGCGGCCACCAGTTCGTCATGCGTGCCGCGCTCCACAATGCGGCCATGCTCAAGCACGAGGATCAGATCGGAATCTTTCACCGATGAAATACGGTGTGCGATGGTGACGATGGTTTTCTGTTCGTCCAGTTCGCGCAGATGGCGCTGGATTTCCGCTTCCGTTTCCATGTCGACGGCGCTGGTCGTATCGTCCATGATGAGGATCGACGGATTGTCGGCGAGCGCGCGTGCGAGGCTCAGGCGCTGTTTTTGGCCGCCGGAAAGGCCGACGCCACGCTCTCCGACCACGGTATCGTAGCCTTCCGGCATGCTGCGGATGAAGCCGTCCGCGCCGGCGATGGTGGCCATGCGGCGAATGTACTGTTCGTCGTATTCGCGTTGTTCGCCCGCGCCGAAGCTGATGTTGCCGCCGATGGTGTCGGAGAACAGGAACGTGTCTTGCGCCACGACGCACACTTGCGAGCGCAGTGTGGCGAGCGGCCAGTCTCGTGCGTCGACGCCGTCGATGAGCACATGGCCTTCGGTGGGGTCGTAGAAGCGGGAGATGAGGTTGACGAGGGTGGATTTGCCCGCGCCGGTTTCGCCGAGAATGCCGAGTTTGGCGCCTGCCGGAACATGGAATCCACATCTTCGAGCACGGGGGTGTCTGGTTCGTCGGGGAAGGCGAAGCTGACATGCTGGAAGTCGATGCTGCCTGCGATGCGGGTTGTGTTGGTTGTTGCAGCGGTTGCAGCCGCTGTGCTGGCGTGATTCGCGTCGGCGCTGTCTCCCGGTTTTTCCGTATTTTCCGGCTTTTCCGTAATACGTGACTGAGCGGTGAGCAGTTTGCGGATTTTGATGCAGGATGCGTTGAATCGCTGCCAGTCGTTGATCAGCCATCCGGATTGGCGTACCGGCCCGTCGATCATCCACAGGTAGGAGTTGAACGCCACGAGATTGCCGAGGGTCATGCGCCCGGTGATGACCAGGAATCCGCCGAATCCAAGCGTGATCAGCTGCAGTGAGAAGCCGAGACCGTCGAGCCATGGCATGTATTTGCGGCTGTTGTAGGCCTGGTCCATGTTGCGTTGCATGTAATCGTCGTTGTGTTTGTCGAATTTTTCGGTTTCATACGGTTCGCGCACGAACGCTTTGACCACGCGGTTGCCTTCGATGTTTTTCTTCGACCATTGAGTTCATTTCGGCAAGCGAGTTGCGGATGGCGAAGAACAGTGGTCTTGCGTGCGTGGAGAGTCCGCGCGTAAGGATGAAAATGAACGGCGTGACGCATGCGAGCGCGAGCGCGAGCCGCCAGTCGATGGTGAACATCATGGCGAGCGCGCCAATGAACATGACCACGCAGTCAAGCACCTGGTAGCTCACCCAGCTCAGCGCGTGGCGTATGGCATCGGTGTCGGAGGTCATGCGGCTCATGATGTCGCCGGTACGCGTGTGGTTGAAATAGGTGAAGTCGAGTTCGTGCAGTTTCTCGTATTCGTCGCTGACGAGACGGAATACGGAGTTCTGCCCGAAGCGTTCCATCCACATTTGGTAGCCGTAGCGCGAGGCGACGCGCACGATGGTGAACACGATCATCATGATGCACAGTCGCGTCAGTTCGTCGACTTGGCCTTGCACGATGACACGGTCCACGATGAGGCCTGACAATAGCGGAATGATGAGCGCCATGGTGTTGTTGACGCAGAACAGCACTATCGCGCCGGCCACTCGTGGCAGGTCGGGTTTGCAGTATGGCAGGATCCATTTAAGGTTGCCTGCTTCTGTATTACGATTCGGATCGACGTACATACGTAGCGTTCCTTCGGATTGTTTGCTGGTTGTCTGGGTTTCGTGGGTTGGTTTGCGTTTTGTCGTTGCTTTACGGCCTATTCGTTGCCTGTTACGTATCACGTCCGTCGTTTGTCGAGCGTCCCGTTGCCGTCTCTCTCGGTCGAAACCCCTGTTCGGATTCGCAAACGCGACTTATTCTATGCGAACCGTTTTTTGATGCAACGTGAGTGATTTCGGCGTGTCGCAATCGCAATAAAATCAACGCATGTACCGTTACATAAATTCGCTCTGGACGTAAAGGAATATGGGTGATCGCAGTAGCGCTTTCTATATCGAACCGGTACGATATATCGAGGTGCGGCATTCCGATGACGGAACGGCCGCAATCGCATGAACATCATGAAAGGACGGCGTCGATGACGAGCACACAGACCATTGAGGAACTCAGCGCACAATGCGCGGCAAAATATGGCATCACCCGTGAGATGATCGACCATGCGGAACGTTGGACGGAAACCGACGGCGATCTCGAGGCCTTTCCGAAGAGCGCGTCCGCGGCATTCTCGACATGCGTTTCGGCGCGATCGCGGTTGACACCCCGCGTTCCGAACTGTGGCACACACCTGACACAATCGACGTGATCGAAGATATTCCATACCTGCCTGACGGTGGCTACGATACGGAAGCCGGGCAGTGCAGAGGGCATTTGCTCGACCTGTATCTACCGCACGATGCGGTGCTGCGCTGCGGGCATACGCTGCCGGTGTACATCGATATACACGGCGGCGGTTTCACTTACGGATATAAGGAATTGAACCGCAACTTCAACGTGCATCTGGCCGAAACGGGCTTCGCCGTATTCTCACTGAACTACCGACCGGCCCCGCAAACCGATTTGAGGGGTCAGCTGGCGGACGTTCAGGCGGCATTGCGTTGGATCAAGGCGCATTTGACTGATTATCCGGTTAATCCGAACGCCGTGTTCCTCACCGGCGATTCGGCAGGCGGCGCGTTGACCATGCTGCGTTGGCGATTGAAAACAATGCCGAAGCCGCGGCCGCATTCGGCGTGGATGAGCTTCGGGCATTGGTTTCGCCGGTGCCGCTCCGGTGTGCGGTGCCTACAGTTCCGCATCGTTGGAAACCATGGGAAGCGAACTGACCGTAGGCTACGATCCGAATCGCCGCACCGGACTCGAACAGATGCTGGGCGTCGAATTCTTCGACGCATCGAAGCCGCCGACCCGAAGTTCCTCACCGCCGAAGGCCTGGCGTTCAACGTCAACCTGCCGCCACTGTTCATCGTGACCTGCGGCGACGATTTCCTCGAGGCCGACAATCTGGCGCTTGCTGCCGCACTGGCCCGCAAGGGAGCCGATTTCGAACTGTTCGACCCAAAGCCACGCCGCCACGAAACGCTCGGCCACGTGTTCGTGATCGGCATGCCATGGCTTGACGAAAGCGTGGAATGCTTCGAACGCCTGCGCAGGTTCTCGTACGAGCGCTGCTGAATCACGAATGCCTGCACGCGACCACGCATAATCACCAGCATCACAAACGGCCGACCATGCATTACTCACGCATGGTCGGCGTTTGTCTTGCAACTCTTTTCGGCAAAATCGCGAAACATAAATCGCGAATCGCACGAATCGCATGAATCGTGTTCAGAAAAGAAGAAAGCCGGCGGAAAGAAGGGCCGCCGGCTGAGAGAGAAGAGAGAAGAAGGGTTCAGTTATGGGGTTCTTCAGGAACCTCGCCAGCCGCCGTAACTGCTGACATGTTCTATATAAGCGCCCGAGTCTTGGAGGAATGATACGTGTTCCTGCCAATTAGCTGAGAAAAATGTATCAGACATGTGAGCGGCCATACACATTCGTGAATTCCGTCGAATGATCGCAACATTACTTCCGATTTGCCCAATCGCACGTCTATATCACTCACCCACTCCGCAAAAATCATCCATTTCACTGGACGATTCTGAAAAAACGCAAAATCATCCATTTCACCGGACGATATGTCGAGCTCAAGATGCTGCCGTTGTCTTTCTCGGAATATCGAAATGCATTGCAACCGACAGCAAATGACAATGCGCTGTTCGACCGGTATCTCACATATGGAGGTCTCCTCTACGTCACACAGCTCACCTTGGATACCATCGGGCTCGGCGACTACCAAGACATTCGACACCGCAACATCCTCGACTGGCTGCTCGAGTAGGACACACTCTCCCGACTGCACAATTTGCGTCCACGGATCACAAGGTACGAAAAATAGCGGGACCAAATAGTTCCTGCATAACGTGCGCCGTGTTCCACCTATGATGGATATATGAAACATTTCGAATATGAAATCTCCGGCATCGACGGCAGCGCAGCGAAATTCGTCGGATATTGCTTGATAACAGCGAAGAAGTCGTTCCCGACCGTGTGCGTCCGTCTGTGCTTGTGATTCCGGGCGGCGGTTACGAAATGACGTCGGATCGTGAGGCGGAGCCAATTGCGACGCAGTTTCTTGCGGCCGGTTTCAACGCTTTTGTGCTGCGATATTCGGTGAAGCCTTCCGTTTTTCCAGTTGCGCTGTTGGAAGCTGCCGATGCGATGACGATGATTCGTGAGCATGCCGCCGAGTGGCATGTCGATCCGGATGCGATTGCCGTGATTGGCTTTTCCGCAGGCGGTCATCTTGCTGCGAATCTCGCCACCTCCACCAGCGACGATGTTCTTGTCGCTCATGGTTACGATCCGGATGCGGTGCGTCCGAATGGTTTGATGCTCGCCTATCCGGTGATCACGTCTGGCCCGCTCGCCCATCGCGGCAGTTTCGATTCGCTGCTTGGTGAACGCCGCAACGATTCACAAGCGCTTGAATCCGTGTCGATCGAACGTCATATCGACGCCAAAACACCGCCGGTTTTCGCATGGCATACCGTTCCCGACGAAACCGTGCCATACGAAAACACACTGATGCTGATCGACGCTTGCAAGAAAGCCGGAGTCAGCATCGAAGCGCACCTATTCCCGCAAGGCGGGCATGGACTGTCGTTGGGCACTGCGGAAACCGCATGGCAGGGCGTCAACGGCATTGAACCGAGTATCCAGATCTGGCCGCAGCTGGCTGTCTCTTGGATGCGCAGAACGTTCGCACGATAATCAGCGCAGCAGACGCCGTGACATCTAACCCCATCTAGTCACGTTTCCCGCCTGCGCAACCCGCACCCTGCATCTGCACAACCCATAAATCGGGTTAAAACCCGGGTTGTGCAGACGCAGAACGCAAGTCGCGCAGACAGAAAAATACCCCCGAACTGACCGGAAAGACTGGAAATCGCAAGCTCAGGGGTATAAATGGGCCGATTGCTGTCTGCACAACTCTTGAATCGGCCCGATTTTGCGGGTTGTGCAGACAGCAATTCAGCGGGGCTGACGGAAGCGACGATCGCCAATCGGATCGAACGGTGCATGCGGCTCGAGCTGATACCAGTACGCGACGGAAGCGACGTCGTCCTGACGCTCGAAATTGCCGCCCTCCTCAGTACCGATCTGCTGCCATTCCACACGCAAATCATGTTCGAAATAAATCGGATCGGGAATGTGCCAGCGATACAATCCGCGGGTCACCGGCGTATTCACATCCCAATACGCGCTCTCGCGATGCGAGGCGAGACGCTGCGAATAGAACGGGAAACCGACGTACGGCGCACAGAACGTCTGCTCATGCATACGCCCATGCTCGTCGAAATCGGCGAAACTCCACGCGCCACCGAAATAATCCTCGGCACCGGTGCTGCACCACGTGGGATACTGGTCGTCCCCATCGATGTACATCTTGACTTCACCCTCGCCCCACCAGCGGCTTTCCAACGCGGTGAGCGCCAGATACGTGCCGATATACGCGCCACGACCATGCACGCCGTCGAGCACCACATAGTCGCGGGCCAGTTCGGTGACGCGCTCGCGACGCCACTGCGCATGGAAACGCATGGTGCCGGCCGGAAGCGCATCGTATTCGGTGTAATCGATCTGGTAGAAGAACGCGGGAACGTCTTCATTATGATCGTTGCGGAGCACGATGCGCGCATGTTCGAACGGCATGGAGAAGTAGCAGTTGAAGCCGCGATTGGGTACGACCACCACCGGCATCGAATTGACTCGGCAGGCCTGCGCGTGGCCGCAGCAGAAGAAGTCGCCGATCGGGCATTGCACGGACGGGGTCTCCTCGCCATCCCAATAGAATTCCAGGATCAGGTTGCGAAGCACGTTCGGACCGGTAGACGACGTGCGGTCGGTGACGGTCATCCAAATATGGCGGATCACGCCCGGACCGTCCACATCCATCAAAGTGACGCTCTCCCCCGCTTTTACGGTCTGGATGCAGGGGCTGCCTTTGCGCGACGGACCAAGTGCACTGGCTGCAGTGGCCGCAGCGCCCTTGCCGCCCGTGGGATTCTCGGCGTTCACGCAACGTGTGCGCCCTGGTGCCGCAACCGCAAGCAAGTCCAGCGGACTGCGCGCGGCGAACGCACCCGACGAATCGACCTGCATATCGTGATATAGCTTTGCTGCATAGCGCTCCAATCGTTATGTTGAGTCATCGGCACCCCTTTTCCTGATACTTTACAGCACCCACAACAGTGCCTCACGGAGATTCGACTCAAACACGTGACAAGATTTTCTGCCACACGGCTTTTTAAACCCCGACTGACGATTTTGCAATTTTCGTCGCACGATTTCGGTTTATTAACCGCACTATCCCGATTCCCGTCATACGATTTCTAGCCCTGTCGCACGATTTTGATTTGCTGACCGCACGATTGGAAAATTTACCTTTATTTCGGAATCGCGCGGTCAGATTTTTGAAATCGTACGACAGTCCTTTCAAAAACCCGAAGAAAGTGCAGACCGACACGGGGAGCACGCTACAGCGGGCGGGACTCGTAGATCATTTGGCGGTCGCCGAAGTAGAGGGCGTCACGCCAAGAGGCCTTCTTGCGGGCCGCCTCCTGCTGAGGCTCCTTGATCGGCACGAAGAACCAACGGACCAGACCAACCACCATGTCTTGCACGGAATGCCAGATGCCGATATACGCGGTCAACGCCCAGAACGTCACGATCGCATTGAAACCGGCGAACACCGCGTTGCCCCAATTGTGCGAAAGCGTATCGGCGTAGAACACCATGCACGAGTAAATGATGATCACCCACGGCATCGTCACATACAATGCCGGAGAAGCGGTACGATTATTGACTTTCGGCGTACGCGCGAACGGAATCTTCGTGTTCGTCATGCCCTGCTGAATCGACTTGAGCGTGCCGGAAAGATTCACCGTCAACAGCACGATGTTGAAGCCGTAAATACGGAAAATATCGGAACGTTTATACCCGTTGCGTTTCAAATCGCTCGACATGGTGGAGAAATACGGCAGCGACGCGAGCACCACCCACGGGCTCAGCAACCGCTGGTCGAACGGATATGCCAAGAGGAACATCAGGCCGAAACTCGACCATGCGATGGACGCCATATAGTTCACGCGCAGCGCCCACTCACCCAGCTTCACATCATTGCCCTGCTGATGCCGCGCGTGCACAATACGGAAGAATTTGCCGATGATCAGCAGACCGCCATTCGCCCAACGCCGCCGCTGCACCACCAACGAACCGAAATCAGGCGGGGTGGCACTATAGCTCAACCGCTCCGGATAGTTGACCAAATGCCAGCCGAAATAACCCAAATCGATACTGGATTCGGTGTCCTCGATCACCGTGCGATCCTGAATATACGTTTTCACCGTGCGCGTGCCCTCAGTCGACACCACGCAGATATCGTCGAGCGCGGCCTTGCGGATCACCGCGTTCGCACCTACCCAGAACGTGGCGTCATAGTAGGTCATGCCCTGATGCAGCATGTGCTGAATGTCGGTGGTGGCGGCCGCGATGCGTTCGATTCGCGTCGGCGCGCCACGATACGAGGAATACGGGGTTTGGATCACGGCCACGCGCTCATTGCCGGGCTGTTCCATCTGGTACACCAAGCGCAGGCAGTAGTCGCGCAACAGCATGGAATCGGCGTCCAACGTCAGCACGTATTCGGAATTGCGCATCACGAAATCGGGAGATTCCCCCTCGCGCACGTCACGCAGAATCACCCCGTCCGACGTTTCCACGCGCTTGAGCGAGTGCCCCATCAATCCGATGAACGAATTCAGATTCATGGCTTTGTTGCCTTCACGGGAGGTCGACGCATACAGCTTGCGTTCGAACGACATCCTTTTGCGGTGAAAATGCGTACCAAACGTTCGTACAGTTGCAGAATGCGATTCGCGTCGACATGCTGCTGCAGGGTGATCGATTCGTTCAACGCCTGTTCCGTCAAACGCAGGTCGCGTGCAAGACCGCGCAATACCTGGTCGCAGAAGAAATCGTCGGTATGATCTTCGACCAGCCATGTGTCGGCCTTATGCTCCAACCATTGCGCGGCCGCACGATAGTCTTCCGCACAGCGTGCGACCACACTACGCCTTGCGTCCATCTGATCGGCGAGCGCCGCAACGGTTTCGTCGCGCGCTTTGGTGAAACGTTCCGCAGGTGCCGCCAATTCGGCCAATACTTTCGGCATGAGTTCGCGGCTTGCTTTGAGAATCGCTCGCGCTTCATCATTTTTAGGATGCGGAGGATCGTCGATTAGGAGTACGACTGCAAGGTCGGGAAATTCCTGCAATGCCGCCGACCAGATCGTTTTTTCGACGACTTTCGGCTGTTCCACGTACGAAGGAATCAGCACTGTGATTCCCTTATCGTAGTTGTGTGCGAAATGGTCGTCGAGCATCGCCCGAGGCACGCGTTCATGCCGGATGAAACGGTATAGCGCCCCTTGCCGTGTGGTCAAGTAGACGAGCGCGCTGAAAATCAGCGTGGTCACAATCGTCATGTACAGCACGCCTTCAACCACGAAACGTAACGTGAGTGAAGGATTGTTGACGAACAACGACAGAATCATCGTGATCATGTAGATCAGCCATGAAACAACCGTGCAGATGATGGCAACGTAGCCAAGCACAACGCGCGTTGGCGAAGGCTTGGCATGCATGATCGCAAGCGGTTGCGTGGAGGTTTCAGCACCCCACTGGTGCCTGCGGTCATCGCCGTCAAAATCCCCTATTTTGCCACCATATACCCCTTTGCATTATCAGCGCTGCCTCACCTGCATAAACCATACATCACTGTTGAAATCGTCGTACTAGCCACAGACTACACTCCCTAACTGTAAGCGAGATATAAGAAAAACAGCGCACGAGAGGAAAGCTTAATCCCCCGTAAAATCTCCCGCATATGCACCGAAGCCCAGCGGGACACAGCCTGCTAGACACCCCAATGTCCCCATCGGCATTGGTGACCTGACGATTTCGAAAGGGAATGATGAAACCCCTGTTTCCAGGAAGACGATTTTCCTTCCTCCGACTGTTCATAGCGATACTGTGCATCGCGCTCGTCGCGGCCGGCACATGGTCGTGGATCACGTTCACGCGAACGGCGGCTAAGAAATTGCCGGAACCCTGGTTCGGCGGCTATGTGGACGTGACCGCGACACCCTCATACAAGTTTGAATCCAAAGTGGGCAACGTCTACCGGAATGTGTCCCTCGGTTTCGTCACCGCCGGCGACGGCTGCCAGCCCAGCTGGGGCGGCTACTACACGCTCGACGAAGCGGCTTCCACGCTCGATCTCGACAGCCGTATCGCGCAAACCTACAAAACCGATCGCACGGTAACCGTCAGCTTCGGCGGGCAGAACGGCACCGAACTTGCCAGCGCATGCTCCGACGTCGATTCCCTTGCCGACGCATACCAGCAGGTGATCGACCGCTATCACATCACCTCGCTCGACTTCGACATCGAAAACTCGAATCTCGACGGGTACAGCGAAACCGCAACCCGGCGAGTGCAAGCCGTGGCAAAACTCATCGCCAACGAAAAAGCCAAAAACAAAGGGAAAGACGATACCAGTCACGATCTGATCATCAGTTTGACGCTTCCAGCCGACGCGAAAGGTCTTACAATGCAAGGAATGCAAACCGTGAACGCGTTTCTGGATGCCGGCGTGACGCTATCCACCGTGAATCTCATGACCATGGATTTCAACGTGGCGTCCACGTCGATCACGCAATCCACGCTGATCAAAAGTTCGCTGAACGCGGCCCACGCGCAATACAAAACGTTGCTGTACAGTCGCGGCAACTCTTCAGCGACCATCAGATCTGGGAGCTGTTGGGAGCCACCGTGCTCATCGGCCAGAACGATACCAAAAACGAGTATTTCACGCTCGACAATGCGCGCGAAATCAACACGTTCGCACTGGAAACAAGCCTGGGCCACTTAAGCATGTGGTCGCTGAACCGCGACCAGCAATGCGGCGAAAACTATACGAACACCAACACGCTCAAAACGTTCTGCAGCGGCATGAAACAGACGGACGGCGAATTCGCCACCACATTGGGGTCAGGATTCCGAGGCACGCCGGGCACGCTCGTCGACTTCGACAATGCCAGCTGGAATTCCTCGCAGCAGGCCTACCCCACGTGGGAACCCGGGAGTACTGTACAAGCAAGGCGACAAGGTGATCTGGAACGGCAATATCTACGAATCGTTGGGCAACAACGAAAACGAGCAGCCGGACAGCGCCGAGGAAGGCACGAACGCACCGTGGCGCATCATCGGACCGGTGTTATAAACACTTGCCGCAGCGAGACGCAACCACAGACACAATACAAGGCAGGAACACAAGGCAGTCGCTACTTTTCAGTAAAAGTGGCACGCAACAGGGGAACGAAATCAGGCAATCATGACATCGAAGCAATCAAAGCATCAGGCAGCCACCGGCAGCCAGCCAAAAGACGGCATCAGAAAACCAGCCAGACTCACCATTCTGGCCATCATCTATGCGTTGTGCATTGCGGCCGCAATCGCATTCCATGCACAGGAAGGCGTGCAGCAACTTATGGAAGACCCTGCGCGCATCTGCATATGGTCGCTGTGCTTTCTGCTGTGCCTGATCTACCACAAAAAGCGTTCGTCGTATCGCGTTGCCGCCGAACACACCGTGCTGCCACCGTTGACCGTCATACTGCTGGTAACCGGCTATTTTCCCGACGTGGCCATGTTCCTGATCATCGTTACCATCATCACGTCGATCATCACCGCACGCAGTCTGAAAATCGGCATTCTTCGCGCCGGAACCACGCTTGCGCCAATCCCACTGATCAAAATATTATTTGCGAACACTTCTCACGTACTGTCAATTATCATCAGCCAGAATTCCGTCAATGCTGCGATTAATCCTTATCAATTCCAGCATTGGTTGCTGCCATTACTGATTATGACTGTTGCAGTGCCGATTATTCGATTGATTTGTGATATTGTAACGTTCTTTTTTGTACAATTCCGATTCGTAAAGCCATGCGCGAGTATTCGCTGTCTCACATTCTTTGCCATGGCTTTGGCTGATTTTGATGGCGATTGTGTGGATTCCTGAATTCTGGAGTTCGCCAATATTGGCTCGGATACTGCCACCGTGCTTCCCGTGTTCATGCTGGCACTGATCGCCTACTCGCTGTTGCTGATGACGGTCGATACGATGAGCCGGCTCACGCGATCCCGAAGTGCGTTGAAATGCATAGCGAATGTAAGCGACGCGCTGCCGTTGCCGAATCAAGTGCCGGAAGAGACCGTCGTAAGACGCATCAATCGTGGCCTCACCCGCATGCGCTGTTTCATCAGCAATGCAAACAATCTTGATAAAAGAGGGTATTCCTACCGCTATTCCGCGCCTATTTCCACCGGCTCGCGACAGTATTATCTCGCGATGGAACGCAGTATTTGGAATCGTCCGTTCATGTCGACCGACGAGACGATATTGCTCACCTGCGGCGAAGTGCTTACCGAATCGTTACGCGTGAACAAGGAAGTGACGCTGCTACGCACCGAATCGGAAACGGATACGCTGACCGGCGCACTCACGTATCGTGCGTTCATCGGACATTGAAGAGTCTGCAGACCGAGAATGTGCATAATCTGGTTGCCGTGGTGTATTTCGGCGTGGAGCATTTGCGCACCGTCAACGAACATTATGGACGCAAAATCGGCAATGCCGTGCTGCGATCCGTGGGCATGCGTTTAAGCCAGCTGCTGCCGGGAAACGCCACGCTTTCGCGCGTGAACGGCGCGGAATTCGCCATGATCGTAACCGATGTGACGTCAACCAGTGATGTGGAGGAGTTGGCCACGCGCATGCGCAATCTTGCCGTCATGCCGGTATACACCGAAGAAGGCGAGGTTTCCGTGGACGTATCGAGCAGCATTTCGTTCTCGAATGCGACAGACGGCTTCTCCGTGCTCCTCGCCGATGCGAGCGCGCACATCTACGAGTCGGAGAGCTCCAATCTGCCCGTAGTCGACGGCATGACGTCCACGCTCGCCGCGCAGAATGGTTCGGGAGACTATTTCAACGCTTCCGACGTGCTTCGCCATGCGATCGAAGACAATACGATTTCCGTGCTCTACCAGCCGATTTTCGATGTGAATACGAAACGTATCACTTCGCTGGATACGATTGTGCGCGTGCATGACGCGAAGGGCCGTACGCTGGCACCGTATTTCGTAACGGCTGAAGCGCATCGTCTCAACATGAGCGTGCAGCTGACGCTCGACGTGCTGGAAACCTGCGTGAAAGACATGACCGCATTCCGCAAGGTGGCACCCGAATTGGATATTGTGGACATTTGCATGAATGGTTCGGAATTAGGCGCGTCCATCTTCCACGAGCGCTTGGAGCAGTTGACTCATGAGCAGCCACGGCTGCGTTTCGGCCTGCAGTTGGGATCGCATGCCATTCATGTGGTGCATGATGAAGTTGATGATGAGGTTGCCGCTCTTGCCGCTTTGCCGAACGTCGAGTTGGGTTTGACCAATGCTGGCACCACGTATTCGGAGGTTGCCGCGTTCGCGCATCTGCCATTGGATTTCGCACGATTCGACAAGACGGTGGTTCGCGATTTCCGTACGCCTCGCGCAAAGCAGATCATGCAGCGCACGCTCGAGATTTCGCGCGATAACGATGCGTTCCATGTGGTGTTCGATGGCGTGGAGTCCCTGGACCAGGTTGAGTTCATCCGTTCCATCGGAGGCACGCTCGCCGAGAGCACGCTGTTGAGCAACGCCAT
>ENA-OQAL01000164-OQAL01000164.1-human-gut-metagenome-genome-assembly--contig:-NODE-164-length-17100-cov-4.769929_pt1 | contig 17100 bp, 18 predicted proteins | sample MGYA00242491_ERZ504519 | MGnify/ENA primary metagenome ERZ504519 (study PRJEB26092, sample SAMD00036260) | human gut metagenome | host: Homo sapiens | study: EMG produced TPA metagenomics assembly of... | reverse complement strand
CTACAACAAGATTACCAAATATGCAGAACGTCTGGCTGAATCACAGCATGCCACAGGTATGCAAGATCTTATCCTGCAGACGGACCAGATTTACTGGCAAATCATTTCACTCGTCAATAAGAAAAAAAACTGGCAGAGAATTTTTTAGAGCTGGTACAGAAACTGGATTCGGACGTAGACAAGATGATAAAAGAAGGGGTGGCTACCAAAGCCGACGGATTAAGTGTCAAAGTGAAGGTGAACGAAGCCGAAATGATGCTTACTCAGGTAGATAATGGCTTGAACCTCTCGAAAATGCTTTTGTGCCAGCTCTGTGGTCTTCCGTTGAAACCGATTTCCAACTGGCCGATGAAAGCATGAAAGACTTGCCCCTTCCCAACACCTATACGGAGGCGAACGAAGCACGGCTCTCAGCAACCGTGAAGAGCTGAAGAGTCTGGAATTGGCATCGGAAATCTATCGCCAGAAAGTAAACGTAGTCCGCGCGGACTTCCTTCCTTCTGTCGCATTGACTGCCAATTATCTGGTGACCAATCCGTCGCTCGTCAACGGATTTGAAAATAAATTCCGCGGCATGTGGGCTGCCGGAATCGTCGTAAAAATCCCTGTATTCCACTGGGGAGAAGGTATCTATAAGGTAAAGGCCGCAAAGGCAGAAGCGAACATCGCCCGCTACAAACTGGAAGACATCAAAGAAAAAGTGGAACTCCAGGTGACGCAGAACTCCTATAAGGTAAACGAATCGACCAAGAAATTAGCTTTAGCCGAAAAGAACATGGAGAAAGCAGAAGAAAACCTGCGCTATGCCAATTTGGGATTTAAGGAAGGAGTCATTCCGACCAGCAACGTACTGGAAGCACAAACGGCCTGGTTCTCGGCACAAGCCGGAAAAATAGACGCACAGATAGACGTCAAAATGAGTGAACTTTATTTGAACAAATCAATGGGAATTTTAAAATAATACAGATATATGGAAAAGACTCAACGCAACAATATCATGCTGGCTTTCTTTACATTGTTAGCCGTAATCGTTATCGTCAGCATCATCGGATTCTTCACCTTAGGAAAAGGTCCTGAAATCATACAAGGCCAGGCTGAAGCCACAGAATACAGGGTATCGAGCAAGGTACCGGGACGTATCCTGAAATTCTTTGTCAGCGAAGGAGATAAAGTGAAAGCGGGTGATACACTGGCTATTCTGGAGGCTCCGGATGTAATGGCTAAATTGTCGCAGGCACAAGCTGCCGAACAGGCTGCACAAGCACTGAACGAGAAGGCCCTGAGAGGTACAAGAAGCGAGCAACTGCAGGCTGCATACGAAATGTGGCAGAAAGCCAAAGCAGGACTGGAGATTGCCGAAAAATCATACAACCGTGTGAACCGCCTGTACGAAGAAGGAGTAATGACCGCACAGAAAAGAGATGAAGCAAAAGCACAATACGATGCCATGAAGGCGACCGAACGTGCTGCCAATGCACAGTACACAATGGCCAAGAATGGTGCACAGCGTGAAGACAAGGCCATGGCTGCCGCACAGGTAGAACGTGCAAAAGGAGCTGTAGCTGAGGTTTCTTCTTACGTATCGGAAACTTACTTAGTAGCTGCTGCTGATGGAGAAGTGGCCGAAATCTTCCCGAAAGTAGGTGAACTGGTTGGTACAGGCGCTCCCATCATGAACGTAGCCCAACTGGATGACATGTGGGTGACATTCAACGTACGTGAGGATTTTCTGAAAGACTTCACCGTAGGAAGCAAGATTAAAGCCTACGTTCCTGCCCTGGAAAAAGAAGCTGAATTCCAGGTGACAGTCATGAAGGACTTAGGTACGTATGCCGCATGGAAAGCCACCAAGACCACCGGTCAGTTTGACCTGAAGACTTTTGAAGTAAAGGCAAAACCCGTACAGCCTGTAGAAAATTTACGTCCGGGTATGTCTGCTATCATTGAAAAATAAATCCACATGTCGACAACCACCTATCAATGTTACCTGAAAGTGATGCGAAGAGAAATTCTCCGCATTGCCACCAAGCCGATGTACCTGTTCTGCATGGTCATCGCTCCATTGTTCTGTTTCCTGTTTTTCACCACCCTGATGGAAAACGGGCTGCCGACCAATCTGCCTGCAGGAGTGGTGGACCTCGACAACACCGCCACGACACGCAACATTATCCGCAACCTGGACGCGTTTCAGCAGACCCAGATTGTAGCGCATTACCCAAGTGTCACAGAAGCAAGACAGGCCGTACAGCGCGGAGAGATTTATTCATTCTATTACATTCCGAAAGGAACGACCGAAGAAGCCCTTGCCAGCAGACAGCCTAAGGTTTCTTTCTATGTCAACTATTCTTACCTGATAGCAGGTTCCTTGCTCTACAAGGACCAGAGAACCATGTCGGAGTTAGCCTCTGCAGCCGTGGGACAAGCAACCCTATTAGCCAAAGGAGCCACCGAAGACCAGGCACTTGCCTTCCTGCAACCGGTAGTCATTTCTACCCATGCACTGAACAATCCCTGGCTGAACTACTCGGTGTACCTGTGTAATACATTGTTTCCAGGTATCCTGATGCTACTTATTTTCCTGACTACCGTATATACCATCGGAACAGAATTAAAGGACAAGACTTCAAAGGAACTGATGCAACTGGCCGATAACTCCATTGTGACGGCACTGGTGGGAAAATTGATTCCTCAAACCGTGACGTTCTTCATCATGGCTACGTTCTATAACGTGTATTTGTACGGATTCCTGCACTATCCGTGTCACAGCGGAATTTTCCCGATGCTGTTAGCCGGACTGCTGCTGGTGCTTGCCTCACAAGCATTCGGCGTATTCCTTTTCGGCTTGTTCGGTTCACTCCGTCTGGCATTGAGTGCGGCTTCCCTGTGGGGAGTCATTTCATTCTCCATCTCGGGATTCACTTTCCCGGTCATGGCGATGCACCCTACGCTGCAGGCTTTGTCCGTGTTGTTCCCCTTGCGGCATTATTTCCTGCTCTACGTGAATTTGGCCTTAAACGGTTATCCGGTCATTTATGCCTGGCATGCCGTTACCGCCCTGCTGCTGTTCATGCTCCTGCCTTTCTTCTTCCTGAAAAGAATACGCACGGCCATGCTGCATTATGTCTATATCCCTTAACCCTTTGCGTTCATGAAAAAAGAATCGTTAAAACAAACCATACAACAAGGCTTTGCAGGTCTCTTCCATATATGCAAGCAGGAACTGAAAGCCATTTTCAAAGACCAGGGCGTACTTATTTTCTTCTTGCTTGTCCCGCTGGCCTACCCGTTGGTATATGCCTTTATTTATACCAATGAGGTGGTACGCGAAGTGCCTGTAGCGGTAATAGACAACAGCAACACGGCACTCAGCCGCCAGTTTATCCGTACGGTTGATGCAAGTGCCGACGTGCATATCCAGTCGCATTGTGCAGATATGGAAGAAGGGAAAAACCTGTTGAAAGAAACAAGGGTATATGGCATTCTCTACATTCCGGAAAGCTTCAGTAAAGACATTTCCTCCGGAAAACAAACTACAGTCAGTATTTATTGTGACATGAGTGGTATGCTATACTACAAAGCACTAGTATTGGCAAGTACCAACGCTTCACTTACCTTAAATAAAAAAATTCAGATACAGCGGATGGGAAATACAACGGAACGGCAGGATGAGATCAGTACGGCTCCCATTGAATACGAAGATATATCGCTATTCAACCCGCAAGACGGATTTGCCAGCTTCCTGATTCCAGCTGTGCTCATCCTGATTATACAGCAGACGCTATTATTAGGCATCGGACTTTCAGCGGGAACCGCCCGTGAAAATAACCGCTTCAAAGACTTGGTCCCCATCAGCCGACAGTATCAGGGTACGCTCCGCATTGTAGGCGGAAAGTCATTGGCTTATTTCCTGATTTATGCATTAGTAGCTGCGTATGTGCTCTGCCTTGTACCGCAATTGTTTGATTTGGTACAAATTGCACAGCCTATGACCCTGTTAGCTTTTGTGGTGCCTTACATCTTGGCATGTATTTTCTTTGCGATGACCTGCTCCATCTTTATACATCACAGAGAATCATGTCTGATGATCTATGTCTTCACCTCCGTACCGCTCCTGTTTATCTCCGGAATCTCCTGGCCGGGAGCTGCCGTACCTACGTTCTGGAAAGTATTCTCCTGGATATTCCCATCTACGTTTGGTATCAACGGGTTTGTAAGAATCAACAACATGGGCGCAACTCTTCCGGAAGTGTTAGTCGAATATCAGGCACTTTGGATACAAGCTATCGTATATTTCTTCACAACCTGCATTGTCTACCGCCGACAAATCATATTGAGCCGCCGACATGCCATGGAACGCCTACGCATGTTCAGGCTACGAAAACTGGTTGCCAAGACATCCAAATAACCAAACTTTAGTTCAATTATCCGGCTTCGTAAATTTTACCAGGCCGGATAATTTATCTTTATTAACACCTGAACAAGAGTGAATACCCCAGAATACTCGTAGCTTTGCGAATATTTATAAACGAGCTTATGAAACATCTTATTTATATATTCGCCGGGCTGATATGTTGCCTGATTACATTACCTCAGGTGGGGGCTTCTCCATTGGAAAACAAGAAACAGCGTTTCCGAATTACCGTACTGAATACCGGAGGAGAACCGCAACAAGGTATCATTCTGAAAGTGGCAGGCTACAGCAGCGAGTATATCAGTAACGAACAAGGTCTCATCGATTTCGAACAATCCATTGACAACAATTACGTTCGTACTGCCAATTTTTACTTCCCGACAGATAAGAACAGAACTATCAAATCCTTGCGACTGGACGAAGCAGCACAAGATACAATCATCCGCATAGACCGTCCGGAGGATTTGGCACGCTTCAAGCAAAGCGGTAAGACTTTACTGGTAAATGGCGTGCTGAAAGAAGGAGGTAAACCTGTTCCTCATGCAGAAATCAGCATCCAGGGAACTGGGAAACACACATTCTCTAATGCGCAGGGTGAATTCAGTATTGAAGCGGATTACAGTCACCTGATTATGATACGGGCAGAACGCATGGAAAACAAGTATCTCGACATCGAATCTTTCTTGCAGAACCCTAACCAGCCGCTGGAAATACGAATGACAAAGAAAGGAGCCGACCGGGTGTATCACGTAGTAGAGAAAATGCCGGAGTATCCTGGAGGCATGAAAGCCTTCTTCAACTATATCAGAAGAAAGGCGCATACCACGGAACTGGCTGAAGAAACTCAGAAAGAGGGGGCGGTCATGATTCAATTCATTGTAGAGAAAGACGGTAGTATCACTTCTCCCAGCATCGTAAGAGGGCTGGACGCACGTCTGGATACGGCCGCTTTAGATGCCATCATAGTGATGCCCGACTGGATTCCGGCTCAGGAACATGGGATTAACGTACGCTGTAAATATTCTGTTCCGGTTCCTTTCAAGAAACCGAAACCGACTCCTCCTGTTGCCCCGAAATCCACTCCTGACATAAAGAAAGACAGTCTTTCGGTACCTTCTGCTCCAGCAGACTCTCTTGCGGAGGATTCAGTTCTTCAGGTTATCCCTATGCCATCCGTAGACTCACTGATGACAGATACATTGGCCACGGATACAACCTTAGTGGTCTCTACCGACAGTACAAGCGTACAAAAAGAGACAGTTGCCCCGTTGTCTACTTCTGAAGCCACAGAAGTCAAACCGAAAAAACGGAACTTCTTAGTCCGTTTCTTCCGCTGGCTATTCGGCATCAAAGACAAGGAAAATACGCCCGCAGAGTCCAAGGAAGAGAAAACATCAGAAGTCGTACCTGAAGGAGCTATTCAAAAAGAAGAATAAATGTAAAACTTAAATAACACAGTCATGAAAAAACTTTTTGTACTTTTTTATGCGCTAATGTGCCTGGTTACTCTGCAGGCACAAAAGGTAACACTACAGGATGTAGCCAACGGTACCTATCGCGCACAAAGTATACAGGGATTAAAACCGATGCTGGACGGTGAACATTACACCCAGATCAGCAAGGACCACAAACGAATCGTCAAATACTCTTTTAAGACCGGTAAAGAGGTAGCTACCATCTTTGACGTAGCCACTGCCCGCAACCACAAGTTGAAAAATTTCGATGACTATATTATGTCACCGGACGAAAGTCTGATATTGATTCAAACGGAGACCAAACCGATCTACCGTCGTTCATTCACAGCTGTATATTATATATACAATGTGAGAAACCGTACACTTGAACCTTTGTCAAACAACGGTCCGCAGCAGGTTCCTTTGTTCTCACCCGACAGTCACCAGATTGCGTTTGTGCGCAACAACAACATCTACCTTATCAAACTGCTTTTCGGTAACAGCGAATCGCAGGTAACGAAAGACGGAGAATATAACAAGGTGCTCAACGGTATTCCCGACTGGGTATATGAAGAAGAATTCAGCTATAACCGCGCCTTCGATTTCAGTGCAGATAGTAAAATGATTGCATACGTCCGCTTCGATGAAAGCCAGGTTCCCATGTACTCTTTCCCATGGTATAAGGGTATGGCTCCAGAAAAAACAGAGTACACCACCTATCCGGGAAGCTATGACTACAAATATCCCAAAGCAGGAGTTGTAAACTCCAAGGTTAGCGTACATTCTTTTGACATAAAAAAGTCGTGTAACCCGCAAAATGGAACTTCCTGTAGATTCTGACGGTTATGTACCTCGCATCAAATTCACAGATGATCCGGAAAAGCTGGCCATCATGACATTGAATCGCCACCAGAACCGCTTCGACCTTTATATGGCCAACCCACGCAGTGCCATCTGCAAAGTAGCCATCCGCGACGAAGCAGAGCAGTACATTAAAGAGCAAGCCTATTCAGACATTGCATTCTATCCGGAACACATCGTCATGATGAGTGAACGTGACGGATACAACCACCTTTATCTGTACACCATTGGAGGAAACCTGGTGAAACAAATCACAAAAGGAGAATTTGAGGTAAAAGATTTCCTGGGATGGGACCAGAAAGCAAATGTTTTCTATTACACCAGCAACGAAGGAAGCCCCTTGCGCACTGCGGTGTACAAGATTGACGGAAAAGGTAAAAAGACCAAACTTTCTACACGTACCGGAACAAACAGTGCGTTATTCAGCAAAAATCTGAATTATTACATCAACACGTATTCCAGCGCGCAGACTCCTACCCTTATTACGCTGAACAACAACAAGGGTCAGGAAATGGTTACACTGCTTGACAACAAAGAACTGAAAAGCAAAACAGCTCAGCTAAACATGCCGACAAAAGAGTTTTTCTCTTTCAAAACCAGCGAAGGAGTAGAACTGAACGGTTGGATGATGAAACCAGCCAACTTCAATCCTTCCAAGAAATATCCGGTAATCATGCACCAATATAGCGGTCCTGGTTCTCAGCAGGTACTCGACAAGTGGGGTATCGGCAGCTTCGGTGACGGAGGTATGTTTGAAGCCGTAATGTGCGACAAAGGCTATATCATGGTCTGCGTGGACGGACGTGGTACTGGAGGTAGAGGAGCAGCATTCGAAAAATGCACTTACCTTTCTATCGGCGTGAAAGAAGCTACCGACCAGGCTGAAGCAGCTAAATACCTCTCTACTCTGCCTTACGTAGATGGAAGCCGTATTGGTATCTGGGGCTGGAGCTATGGAGGATACAACACGTTGATGTCAATGAGCGAAGGTTCAGGCGCATTCAAGGCCGGAGTTGCCATTGCCGCTCCGACAGACTGGAGATTCTATGACTCAGTCTATACCGAACGCTTCATGCGCACACCGAAAGAAAACGGTGACGGTTACCAGGCTTCTTCTGCCATCAGCCGGGCATCCAAGCTGAAAGGAAAGCTGCTGCTCATTCATGGAAGTGCAGACGACAACGTACACTTGCAGAATTTCATGGAGTACAGTGAAGCACTGGTACAGGCAAACATCCAGTTTGATACACAGATTTACACCAACCGTAATCACAGTATCTTCGGAGGAAATACCCGCAACCACCTGATGAACAGAGTGGCTAATTTCTTCCTGCAGAACCTATAATATTTCATGTAGCAGATGACACCAGTCACAAGAAACTGGTGTCATCTGTTTTTCTTTGTTCTTTTATCTTACCACTATGACACACATCAGAAAGCCTGATTGGCTAAAAATCCAGATTGGCACCAATGCCCGATATACTGAAACCAAACGCATTGTAGATACTCATAAGCTTCATACCATCTGCAGCAGTGGACGCTGTCCCAACTTAGGTGAGTGCTGGGGAAAAGGCACCGCCACCTTCATGATTGGAGGAGCCATCTGTACCCGTTCCTGCAAGTTCTGCAATACACAAACCGGAAGACCTCTCCCATTGGATCCGGAAGAACCGCTCAGAGTGGCCCAGTCCATCCAACTCATGAAGCTTGACCACGCGGTCATCACCTCTGTCGACCGGGATGATTTAAAGGATTTAGGTGCCTCACACTGGGCTGCTACCCTGATGGCCATCCGAAAATTGTGTCCTGACACCACCATAGAGGCACTTATTCCCGATTTTCAAGGCCACAGCGAATTATTGCAACAGGTCATTGAAACACGTCCCGATATTCTTTCACACAACCTGGAAACCGTCCGCCGTCTCAGTCCACAGGTCAGAAGTGTAGCAGATTATGATACCAGCCTGAAAGTTATCCGTCAGATTGCAGAAAATGGACTAAAGGCCAAATCCGGTATCATGGTGGGGTTGGGAGAAACCATAGAAGAAGTAGAAGAAACGATGGACGACCTGCTACAGAACGGTTGCCAGATACTGACCATCGGACAATACCTGCAACCAACAGCCAAGCACTATCCGGTAGCAGAATACATCCATCCAGACCAGTTCAAGAAATTCAAAGAAATAGGTGAAACCAAAGGATTTGAAATTGTAGAAGCGGTCCGCTGGTCCGTTCTTCTTACCATGCTGAAAAACATCTCCGCAGACAATGAACAATTTTCTTTTTCCATTTGTTGCAATTTTATCAACAGATGCTTTTCAACGATGAATCTATTGCTCAAATACAAAGATAAAATTGTATCATTTGGATTGCTTCCTATCATTATCACACTGATAGGCATTCATCTGTTCCCAACGACCGCCATGTTGGGAACAGGACTTGCTATCAGCATTGCGGGACTGCTTTATGATGTGTTGCGCCTGAAAGGACTTAATTTCTTTCTTTTACAAGGAACTATTGGAATCGGTGTCTGCTTCCTTTTAAGACTATTCACCGGATATGATTACATCCCTAAGAACAGCCTGACTCCTTCATTGGAATTCATGCTATTAGTATGTGCCTTCATCCATGTGACGGCTCCGGAAATTTATCGGAATTTCTTGAAGAAGTTTCATCTTAAATTTCACTTCTTCTTACCTACTGGAAGCAAAAATAATCGTGATTTTTTCCAGTATCCATTTGATTATTCTGTTTTTCCTGTACAACAAGCTAATTCCCTTTTCTCCTGAAAATAACTTTGGAATCATCTATTTGATTCCTACACTTATTTACGTAATATGTCTGGTCATTAACATCGTAGGAATACAGATTGCTGCCACACAATCTCCTCAAGAGCAACATATCATACGGATTGTTCCTATCTGCAACGGGAAAATATATCTTACCCCGCATGCTGAAAATACAACGATCTGGGATGCTCCTATCAAGACTTTATTTGACGGACCGTTAAGAAAAAGCCAGCGTCACGCAAAGAACCTGGTAAAAAAACATCAGTCAACTTCTCACACCACACATAAGAAGAAGTTTTTTCCAAGACTCATCCTCAGCTACCGTACACAAGGCAGTACACCGGCTTTCGTGCAGTTATATATACTTCCCGTCAGCCATGAAGATGAATTCAAACTCTCGGAAGGATACTTCTTTACCTGTGAAGACATCAGACAAAATCCGGAAAAGTTCAGTAACGAACTAAGAATTGAATGTGACCGTCTCCACATGGTGGCCCAGATATGGAAAGAGTTCAAATAAAATACTACTTATAAATCAGGAAGATACAAGGAATCTTATTCAGTTCCGGTAATTTTCCCTTCCATCCTTAACGGTTTTGGTCTGAATAAATTCTCCTTCACAAGTTATATTGGCTGCAATACACAATTTCGTTTGCGGACGACAAGTTTTCAAGATGTCTTCCAACATCTTATGATTGCGATAAGGAGTTTCGATAAACAATTGAGTCTGGTTCTCGGAATAGACACGTGCCTCCAACTCTTTAAACGGCGCATGCGGTCGGCCGGTTCTATCGGCAGATACCCATGAAAAGCAAAACTCTGTCCGTTAAATCCTGAGCCCATCACTGACAAGATGATGGAAGAAGGTCCTACCAGAGGAACCACCTTAAAATTCCGCTTCTGGGCAATAGCTACCACATCGGCTCCCGGATCGGCCACAGCCGGACAGCCAGCTTCAGAAATAACTCCCATGGAGTGTCCCTCTGCAAGCGGAGCAAGATAACCCGATATAGCTTCCGGAGAAGTATGCTTGTTCAACGGATAAAAAGTAAGCTCATCAATACAAATATCCGCATCCACCTTTTTCAGGAAACGGCGTGCCGAACGCACATCTTCCACTATAAAATGCTTTATATTGACAATTATCTCCCGATTATAAGAGGGTAAAACCTTTTCGATAGCCGTATCACCTAAAGTAACAGGCAACAAATACAATGCAACTTCCATAAGGAATCTTTTAAGTCAATCAGTTTAATTCTTTTATCATTTCAGAATAATCCGTACATTCCAACAAACTCTTTAGGGTCATTTTCGGATGCTTCTTCATATATCGCTCTACAGCCTTCATCCCCAGCCATATTCCCAAGAAAGGAGGAGTCTTTTCACCGTTAAACAGAAGCCGTGTGTTAGAAGATACATACGAGCGAATAATCATTGGATCGGTAGTCCTCATATAATGGTTCTGACGGATTTCCTCCCAAAGTTCTTTTTCGTGCTGCTCGCACCATTTTATTTCTTCCTTGGAGTAGCCCAAAGCCGTTTTGCCACTTCCATTTCCTTCAAGAATAGTTTCCACAACCCAGGCTATTTTCCCCCGATACAACAGAATATCCATCAAAGAACGATGACCTTCCTGCCACAAGAAAGGATACTGTCCCAGCAAATAAAAGGTAAAGCAATCAGGCACGATGTATTCCGGCGACATCGAGCGTCGCTGGTTTGCGTAATAATATTTTTTATAGAGAGGATAGTCACTCCCCATATACTTGTCCAGACTGATTCCCAAAATACTGTCTCCAACAACGACAGACTGATTCAGGGCAGAAATCTGCGTATAAATCTGCGGAACCGGCAACTCATGAATTTCTTTTTTCAGGTTGCTGAATCCCCGTGTCAGATGCTGTTCAAGATTGCTTACATCCTTAAACTTCTCTCCCACATCTTCCATTAAATGTACCAATATGGAATCTGAGAAATAAGCACACAAACGGTCGTTCATGTCTACCATATCCACAGAACCCAAATCAAGTACTTCCTCTATCAGCAGACGCGTCTCCTGGGAAAATTCAGTATTCATCCGTTGCAGGGAAAAGAAACTGTTCTGCACAGTTGCTTCATATTGCAAGCGGTCATATCGGGCTATCTTTATTCCTGAAAACGAAAAATCGTCTTTCTGCTTGTCAGAACGACAAGCAGAAAAGACGATTATACTCAGTAATATAAAAATAAGCCGATACATTCAATATTATCCGTAAATTATATTGCCATTGGCATCTTTATATTCATCCAGCCCCTTTTCATAAGTTGCCATAGCTCTCAAGCTCATACCTACGCTGGAGAAACCACCATCGTGGAACAAGTTCTGCATAGTCACCTTACGGGTCAGGTCAGAGAACATTACGATACAGTAATCAGCACATTCATCAGCCGATGCATTGCCCAAAGGAGACATACGGTTAGCAAAGTCGAACAACTTGTCCATACCTTTCACACCTGATCCCGGCAGTAGTCATAGTCGGTGACTGAGAGATAGTATTGATACGTACATGGTGTTCACGTCCGTAAATATAACCGAAGCTACGAGCGATTGATTCCAGCAAAGCCTTCGCGTCTGCCATGTCATTATAACCATAGAATGTACGCTGTGCAGCCACATAACTCAAAGCTACGATAGAACCGTATTCATTGATAGCATCCAACTTCTTGGCAGATTGAATCATTTTATGGAATGAAACGGCTGAAATATCCAATGTTTTACTCAACATGTCATAGTCCAAATCGTCGTAAGTACGTTTTTTACGAACATTTGGAGACATACCGATAGAATGAAGTACAAAGTCAATCTTTCCGCCCAATACCTCCATTGAACGCTTAAAGACATTTTCCAAATCTTCTACAGAGGTAGCGTCAGCCGGAATCACTTCACAGTTTAATTTTTCCGCCAAAGCAGAGACCTCACCCATACGTACTGCTACAGGGGTATTAGAGAGTGTGATAACGGCACCTTCTTCTACAGCCTTTTCTGCCACTTTCCAAGCGATAGACTGTTCGTTCAGTGCACCAAAAATAATACCTCTTTTTCCTTTCAGCAAATTATAACTCATATTATTTTCAATTATAAATTTGGGGCAAAGATACAAACTTTATTTACACTATTTACATTTATTGAGGCAAAATATTTAATCACGTAAAATTATGCTCAGTTTTTTCACTGATAAAATCAAAAAATTGCAAGCGTATATCAAACAGAAAGCTTATTTTTGCATCCTGAATAAAAAAGGTTTTTCATAATATTATTTAGGTTAGAATTAGATTTATTATCCTCCTGCATGTCCCCTGTGAAGGCAGCATGTTCAGGAGGATAATAGCTTAAAGAAACATACGTGAATCACATTAATCTTATATATAAACACATTATTACAATGAAAAAGTTTCCCACTCTTTGCCTCGCTTTCATTTACAGCGGGAGTATGCTTTGTGCCCAAACGGCAGAAAAGACCATTAAAGTGATTGTTGAAAACCCTTGGAATACAGCTAAAACCGACGAACCTGTAGTGATTGATATTCATTCTTTAAATACAGGATTCACCGTTAAATCGGCCGTTGTGAAAGAAGGGAACAATGAAATACCTTCACAGTTGGACGATTTAAACTTCGATTTAAGAGCTGATGAACTGGCTTTCGTGACTAATTTGCCGGCGCAATCCAAGAAAGTATTCACCCTGACTCTTTCCTCTGTCAAGACAAACAAGACCTATCCAGCCCGTGTGTTTGCAGAAATGCTGTTCCGCACAGCCAAATCAAATGAATATGCTCATGGCACAGCTGTATACGCTCCGGGCGACAGTTACACTTACACTATTCTGCAACATCACGGTATTGCATTCGAAAGCGAGCTGGTGGCCTACCGCATCTATTTTAACGAGAAACAGACAACCGATTTATACGGAAAGTTCAATAAAGGTCTGGAAATAGAAGAAAGTATGTTCTATCCTACAGACGAACAATTACAAAAAGGATTCGGAGATGACGTGATTCTGGTAAGAGGCAGTTGCGGAGCCGGAACATTAAGAGGATGGGACGGTTCACAAGCTACCGACATTAAGCCTGTGGCCTTCCGCGGACAACGCCTCATCGCCAGCGGTCCGGTACGTACCATTGCCGACGCTGAAGTAAAAGGTTGGGAATACCAGGGAAAAGAACTGAATATGATTAACCGCTACACACTGTATGCCGGACATCGTGACGCACAAGTAGACGTATTGTTTGACCAGCCTTTAGATAAAGAGACCTTCTGCACAGGCGTGCAAAATATCGGTTACAGCGCCACCATGTACTCAGACCACGAGGGACTGGTTGCCAGCTGGGGAACCGACTGGCCCGTAGGCGACACCATCAAATACAAAAAGAAACAGTCGGTCTGGCGACTTATATTCCAAAGAAATACATCAGAAAGGAAGCTAAAGACAAGGAAAACTTCCTGTACACCGTCAGCGCCCCCCAAGAAAAGAGTTTCCGGTACTACACCATGTTTACTTCACGTAAGGAAGCATTCGGATTCCCTGATTCAAACACATGGTTCTCTTACGCACAAGAATGGAAAAAATCCCTTGAACAACCCTGCAAAATAACCATCGAAAATAAGAAGATAAAAAAAATCAGCCCCGACAAATTGCCGGGGCTGATTTTTTATTATAAATACATTAGTTTTCTTTTACTTCCCATCCCAATGCACTTGCACCTAATACAGCTGCATCTGCATCTTTCAACTGAGAAAGCAACAATTTTGTTTTTCCAGCATAAATCTTCAGGATGTTTTCATCGATAGCTTTCTGAATCGGCTTCATGATGTAATCACCAGACTTAGCCAGACCACCGAACAATACAATCGCTTCAGGGCTTGAGAAAGCAATGAAATCAGCCAAAGCCTGTCCCAAAATACGACCTGTAAATTCAAAAATGTCCTGAGCCAGCTTGTCACCCTTCACTGCTGCATCGTATACGTCTTTTGATTGAATTTCATCTGCCGGAACATTTCTCAGCAAACTTGGTTCTGTGCGCTGTACCAAGAATTCGCGTGCAGTACGAGCCACACCTGTAGCAGAACAGTAAGTTTCCAGACATCCTTTACGACCGCATCCACATGCACGACCGTTACGATCAACGATCACATGACCCAATTCACCGGCAAATCCGTCATGACCATAAACCAGCTGTCCGTTGATTACGATACCACTACCTACACCGGTACCTAAAGTAATCATGATAAAAATCTTTCATACCACGTGCAGCACCGTAAGTCATTTCTCCGATAGCAGCCGCATTGGCATCGTTAGTCAGTGCAGTCGGAATACCCAGACGTTCTTCAAACATTGAAGCCAGAGGAATGATTCCTTTCCAAGGCAAGTTAGGTGCAAATTCAATAGTACCGCTATAATAGTTTCCGTTAGGAGCACCCACTCCCATACCTTTTATTTTTTCAGCTCCACCAAACTGTGACAACAGAGGAAGAAGTTTCTTACATACAGCATCAACATAGTCGTCAATGTTTTCATATTGCTGTGTCTTGACAGAATCAGAAGCCAACACATTACCACGTGAGTCAACTACACCAAATACAGTGTTTGTTCCGCCAATGTCCATACCTACCACATAAGGTTTTTCCATGTTTATTGTCATGACATTTCTCTATTTAGGGTTAATTATCTACGGACAAAAGTAAATAATCAGTAAAAACAGAGCAAATTTTTAACGCATTATTTTTCGAAGCTTTTCACTTTTCTTATTTTTTGCGAGACCTGATAAATCAATAAATTCACACAAACCAAATGATACACTTAGAAAACGTTCACAAGACCTATTACAACGGTACTCCCCTTCATGTACTTAAAGGTATCAACCTCCATATTAATAAAGGAGAATTCGTTTCCATCATGGGTTCTTCCGGTTCCGGAAAATCTACCCTTCTGAACATCTTAGGCATATTAGACAACTATGATTCAGGAGAATATTACCTGAACGATGTACTGATTCGTGACCTGAGCGAAAGCAAGGCCGCCGAGTACCGCAACCGTATGATTGGCTTCATCTTCCAGTCGTTCAACCTTATTTCTTTCAAGAACGCCATGGAGAATGTAGCCCTTCCCTTATTTTATCAAGGTGTAAGCCGGAAAAAGCGCAACCTGTTAGCCATGGAATACCTGGATAAATTAGGATTAAAAGAATGGGCACACCACCTCCCGAATGAAATGTCGGGCGGACAAAAACAACGTGTAGCCATTGCACGCGCATTAATTTCAAAGCCTGAAATCATTTTAGCAGACGAACCGACCGGAGCATTGGACAGTAAGACATCGGTGGAAGTCATGCAGATTCTAAAGGAACTGCACGAGAAAGAAGGACTGACCATCGTAGTGGTCACCCACGAAAGCGGAGTCGCCAACCAGACCGATAAGATTATCCATATCAAGGACGGACTGATAGAGCGCATAGAAGACAACATTGACCACAATGCATCTCCATTTGGCAAAAACGGATTCATGAAATAAAACACCAGCCATGACAGAATTAATACAAGAAATCTACGGAACCATCATGCGCAATAAGTTGCGCACCCTGCTGACCGGCTTTTCCGTAGCATGGGGCATCTTCATGCTGATTGTATTACTGGGAGCCGGAAACGGTCTCATCCATGCCTTTGAGAACCAGTCGAAAGGCATGATTATGAACTCCATGAAAATCTACCCGGGCATGACCTCACAACCTTACAAAGGAATGAAAGAGGGCCGTAGCATTTACCTGAAAGAGAGTGACCGCGAACTCACCGCCACTTCATTTCCTGACCACATCATCCAAACCGGTGCCACCGTCAGCAAAAGTGATGTCATTCTTACTTACGGAAAAGAAGCCCTCAGTATCGGAATCAACGGAGTTTTCCCAATTATCCTTCACTTGAAGCCATCAAGATTAAAGAGGGACGCTTCGTCAACGCACGCGACATGGAGGAGCGGCGAAAAATTATCGTACTGCATGAAAAAACGGTAAAGAACCTCTTTCCTCACACTTCTCCCATCGGGAAATACCTGAACGCACAAGGTGTACCCTATCAGGTGGTAGGTATCTATACCGACCAGAACAGTTTTTCGCCTTCTGCTCTCGTGCCATTCACTACCCTGCAAACCATCTATCAGAAGGGTGACAGCATAGACAACATCACATTTACAACCAAAGGACTGGCCGATGAAGCTACCAACGAACAATTTGAGGCGGAATACCGGCAGGCTTTAGGGTTGAAGAAACAATTCTCGCCTACCGACGAAGGAGCCATCTGGATATGGAACCGCTTTACACAATACCTGCAACAGCAGACGGCCACCCAAATCCTGCATACTGCCATCTGGGTAATCGGAATCTTTACCCTGCTCAGCGGCATCGTAGGAGTGAGCAACATCATGCTGATTACCGTCCGCGAACGCACGCACGAATTCGGCATCCGAAAGCCTGGGAGCTAAACCCGCTTCCATCCTCTGGCTGATTATCTCTGAAAGTGTGACTATCACGACTTTCTTCGGCTACATCGGCATGG
>ENA-OQAL01000163-OQAL01000163.1-human-gut-metagenome-genome-assembly--contig:-NODE-163-length-17104-cov-4.351770_pt1 | contig 17104 bp, 19 predicted proteins | sample MGYA00242491_ERZ504519 | MGnify/ENA primary metagenome ERZ504519 (study PRJEB26092, sample SAMD00036260) | human gut metagenome | host: Homo sapiens | study: EMG produced TPA metagenomics assembly of... | reverse complement strand
TGTTATTTATATTGTTGGTGGAATTCCACTACGGCTTCTATTCCTTTTCTGAAAATATCAAGTGAGAAGTTCTCATTCGGGGAGTGGATGGCATCGCTTTCCAGTCCGAATCCCATCAGAATGGTTTTAATACCCAGAATCTGTTCGAAATCGCTGATGATAGGAATACTTCCTCCACGACGTACAGCCAGTGGCTTTTTGCCGAAAGCTTTTTCAAATCCTTTTTCTGCAGCTTGATAAGCCGGATGGTCAATCGGGCACACATAGCCTTCACCTCCATGCAGAGGAGTGACTTTCACTTGTACATAGTCGGGTGCCTGCTGTGTGAGATAGTCTACAAACAGCTGGGAGATTTTTTCATGCTGCTGGTGAGGGACCAGACGGCTGGAAACTTTGGCGTAGGCTTTAGAAGGCAATACGGTCTTGGAACCTTCGCCTGTATATCCTCCCCAGATGCCGCATACATCGAATGACGGACGGCAGCTGTTGCGTTCCAGTGTGGAATAGCCTTTTTCGCCTTTCAGGGCTTTCACTCCGATGGCTTCCATGTATTTTTTCTCGTCGAACGGAATCTGGGCAATCATTTCGCGCTCGGCAGCCGGTACTTCTTCTACGTCATCGTAGAAATGAGGAACGGTAATACGTCCGTCTGCGTCGATGACTTTTGAAAGTAAATCGCAGAGCACGTTGATAGGATTGGCCACTGCACCACCGAAATGTCCGGAGTGAAGGTCACGGTTCGGGCCGGTTACTTCAATTTCCCAGTAAGCCAGTCCTCTTAGTCCGGTAGTGAGGGACGGCAGGTCAGCCCCTAACATGCTGGTGTCGGACACTAAGATCACATCGGCTTTCAACAGTTCCTTGTGTGCTTTCAGAAAAGCATTCAGGCTGGGCGAACCGATTTCTTCTTCTCCTTCAAAAATGAATTTCACATTGTGGCGGAGCAGCCCTTCACGTACGAGGTATTCAAAAGCCTTGACTTGAATCATGGACTGTCCTTTATCATCGTCGGCACCGCGTGCCCAGATACGACCGTCACGAACTTCCGGTTCGAAAGGCTGGCTTTTCCATAATTCCAACGGTTCGGCCGGCATGACGTCATAATGTGCATAGACCAGTACGGTCGGAGCATCGGGGCTGACACGCTTTTCGGCATAGACTAACGGATGTCTTTCTGAGGGCATGACCATCGCTTCATCGGCTCCTGCTTCGAGCAGTAGCTGACGCCAGCGTTCCGCGCAGGCCAGCATGTCGTCCTTATGCGCAGGAAGTGCACTGATGCTGGGAATGCGGATAAGGCTGAACAGTTCGTTCAGGAACCGTTCTTCATTTTCTTGGATGTATTGTTTGATTTCCATGGTATTTTTATTTACAGATGTGTAGTTTTATTAAGCAGATAATAATCGAGTATCGTCATAGCTGCCATAGCTTCCACAATGGGGACTGCGCGAGGTAACACACAAGGGTCGTGACGTCCGCGGGCTTTCAGAATAGTTTCGTTGCCATAGATGTCGACTGTAGGCTGTTCCATCAATACCGTAGCTACCGGCTTGAAGGCTACGCGGAAATAAATATCCTGGCCGTTGCTGATACCTCCCTGAATACCTCCTGAGCGGTTGGTGCGGAAGGCTATTTTCTCTCCGTTACGATAGAATATATCGTTTTGCTGGCTGCCTTTCATCTCCATGTGACTGAAACCTTGTCCATATTCAAAGCCTTTGACAGCGTTGATGCTAAGCATGGCATTGCCCAAGGCGGCATGAAGCTTGCCGAAAACCGGCTGGCCCAATCCGATAGGGCATCCTTGTATGACACAGCTGATGACACCACCGATGGTATCGCCTTCTCCTTTTGTCTGGTAAATATAGTCAGCCATCTGCTTGGCAAGTTCTTGATCCGGACAGCGTACCGGATTGTCTTCAATGGTACTCAAATCGTATGCGGTATAGTCTTTATCCAACTTGAATTCTCCTACCTGCGAAGTGAAGGCCGTGATGCGAACGCCGAGCTGTCGCAATGCCAGTTTGGCAAGGGTACCGGCTACTACACGGGCGATGGTTTCACGGGCTGAAGAACGTCCTCCTCCCCGGTGGTCGCGTATACCGTATTTTTGTGTATAGGTAAAGTCGGCATGAGAAGGACGGAATACGTCTTTCATGTTGTTATAATCGTTGGAATGCTGGTTGGTATTCCATACCACAAATCCGATGGAACATCCGGTAGATACCCCTTCATATATTCCGGAAAGAAATTCTACCTGGTCAGCCTCTTTTCGGGCTGTGGTGATGGCCGATTGTCCGGGACGCGTCGGTCCAGTTCCTGTTGAATAAAATCCATGTCGATGGCGATACCTGCCGGAAATCCGTCGATAACTCCGCCTATAGCTTTCCGTGTGATTCACCGAAACTGGTGAGACGGAAGATATTTCCAAAAGTGTTATTGTACATCGTTGTATGGTATAATTGATTGTGATTAGAATCTGCTTCCGGCGCCACCGCCTCCGAAGCTTCCTCCTCCAAAACTGCCGCCGCTGAAGCCGCCTCCACCTCTTCCGAAACCACCTCCAAAGAACGGACCGCCTAAGAAGGGACCTCCGTTGCCTCCCCGGTGATGGAATTCGTCGTCATCGACTTTTCGGTGAGTGTGACGTACGTGTCCGCAATTGCTGCACAGATAGGTGATTTCTTCGGTACGTACGCTGCCTACGCGTGAAATGGTACGAACTGAAACCTGTTGTAAGGTATGCTTATGGCAATTCGGACATTTGTTTCGTTGGCGTGCGGAATACCATAATAAGGCAGGTACAAGGATAAAGCAGCATCCCAGGATGATAAAAATTAGCAGTCCGTCTGATTCACCTTCGGGAGGAGTGGGAGCTCCGGAACTTTTATCCAGTACTTGTCGTACGGCCTGAATACCGGCTACCATACCGGAATCCCAGTCACCTTTACTTAAATAGGGATTCATGTAACGGGTTTGGATGCGTTTACAGATGGCATCGGGAAGAATACCTTCCAGTCCATATCCGGTAGCAAACTGGATACATCTTTCTTCTGTGACCAGCAGAATGACCAGTCCGTTGTCTTTACCTTTCTGGCCTACTCCGTTTTTCTCTCCCAGTTGGTAGGCAAAGTCGAAACAATCACCGCCTTTTATTTGCCGTACGGCTACGACCACGGTCTGGATGCCGGTTTTCTGTTCCAAAGCAAAGAGGGTGGTATCCATTACAGCTACAGCCGCTTCACTAAGAATTCCGTCAGGATTGCTGACATACCGTGTCCGGTCTTGCAGGTGTACCATGGGAACCTCTTCTACTTTGTATCCTTCAGCTCGCAAAGTGCTGAAGGCAGTTGCCAGTAAAAAGAGTATTCCGAATAAAGATGTTCGTTTCATTGTGAAGAGGGTAGGTTAGAACTTCACTTCAGGTGCCTTTTCGCTGCCTTCTTCAGCTTCGAAATAAGGACGCTTTTCAAAACCGAACATGCTTGCGACGATATTTTTCGGGAAACGGCGGATGCTGGTATTGTATTCGCGTGCAGTTTCGTTGAATTTACGACGTTCTACGCTGATACGGTTCTCAGTTCCTTCCAACTGTGCCTGCAGTTCCTTAAAGTTTTCATTGGCTTTCAACTCCGGATAGTTTTCTGTCACAGCCAACAGTCGGCTCAATGCACTGCCCACAGCTCCTTGTGCTTTCTGGTAGGCTTCAATTTTTTTCAGGAGTCAGGTCGTTCGATGTCGATGGTGCATCTGAGTAGCTTTTGCTCTGGCTGATACTACCGCATCGAATGTTTCTTTTTCGTGTGCGGCATATCCCTTAACGGTATTGACCAGATTAGGAATCAGGTCAGAGCGTCTCTGATATTGGTTTTCTACGTTGCTCCATGCAGTGCCTACGGTTTCTTCCTGAGTGACTAAAGAATTATACGAACTGACGCAGTAAATCACAAGAACAGCTACTACTGCGATAACAATAATCCATGTTTTTTTCATACGTGTTATTTATGTTTTATGATTAGTTTCAATGGCAAACATACATAAAAATCTCATTTTTGCGTATCTTTGCCCAATAATTTTGATAAGTTGTAATATTATATATGAAGAATATCCGAAATTTTTGCATCATTGCACACATTGACCACGGTAAGTCTACACTGGCTGACCGTTTGCTGGAATATACGCAGACAATTAAGGTTACAGAGGGACAGATGTTGGACGATATGGACCTGGAACGTGAACGTGGAATCACAATCAAGAGCCATGCCATTCAGATGGAGTATACTTATAAAGGTGAAAAATACATTCTGAACCTGATTGACACTCCGGGACACGTGGACTTTCATACGAAGATGTCTCGTTCCATTGCAGCTTGTGAAGGAGCATTGTTGGTCGTCGACGCTTCTCAAGGTGTGCAGGCGCAGACTATTTCGAACTTGTATATGGCGTTGGAACATGACCTGGAGATTATTCCGGTGATGAACAAGTGTGATATGGCCAGTGCGATGCCGGAAGAGGTGGAGGATGAAATTATTGATTTGTTAGGCTGCAAGCGTGAAGATATTATTCGTGCATCGGGAAAGACCGGTATGGGAGTAGAGGATATTCTTCAGGCGGTAGTAGAACGTATCCCAGCTCCAGTTGGTGATGAGAATGCACCGCTGCAGGCTTTAATTTTCGATTCTGTATTCAATTCATTCCGTGGTATCATTGCATATTTTAAGGTAGTAAACGGAGTGATTCGTACAGGTGACAAGGTGAAATTCTTCAATACAGGAAAAGAATACGATGCTGACGAAGTAGGTGTATTGAAAATGGATATGGTTCCTCGGAAAGAGTTGCGTACGGGAGATGTAGGATACATTATTTCCGGTATCAAGACTTCTAAAGAGGTGAAGGTAGGAGATACCATTACACATATCAGTCGCCCGTGTGATAAGGCAATTGATGGATTTGAGGAAGTAAAACCGATGGTCTTTGCCGGAGTTTACCCGATTGAAGCGGAAGATTACGAAAATTTGCGTGCTTCTTTGGAAAAACTTCAGCTGAACGATGCGTCTCTGACTTTTCAGCCGGAATCTTCTTTGGCGCTGGGCTTCGGATTCCGTTGCGGATTCTTGGGATTGCTTCATATGGAAATTGTGCAGGAACGACTGGATCGTGAGTTTGATATGAATGTGATTACCACTGTTCCTAACGTATCGTATATGATTTACGATAAGCAGGGAGGAGTGCAGGAAGTGCATAACCCGGGAGGAATGCCCGATCCTACACTGATTGATCATATTGAAGAACCTTATATTGATGCTTCCATTATTACGGCAACAGACTATATCGGTCCGATTATGACGTTGTGTCTGGGTAAGCGCGGAGAACTGGTGAAGCAGGATTATATTTCAGGTAATCGTGTAGAATTGCATTACAAGATGCCTTTGGGTGAAATTGTGATAGATTTCTATGATAAGTTGAAGAGTATTTCCAAGGGATATGCTTCTTTTGACTATCATCAGTCAGGTTTCCGTCCATCTAAATTGGTGAAGCTGGATATTCTGTTGAACGGAGAATCGGTTGATGCCTTATCTACGTTGACTCACTTTGATAATGCGTATGATTTAGGACGCCGAATGTGTGAGAAACTGAAGGAATTGATACCTCGTCAGCAGTTTGAAATTGCGATTCAGGCGGCTATCGGTGCAAAGATTATTGCGCGTGAAACCATTAAGGCAGTCCGTAAGGATGTGACGGCCAAATGTTATGGAGGTGACGTAAGCCGTAAGCGTAAGCTCTTGGAAAAGCAGAAAAAAGGGAAAAAACGTATGAAGCAAATTGGTACGGTAGAAGTTCCTCAAAAGGCATTTTTAGCGGTTCTTAAGCTTGATTAAGCTTTTGAATCTCTGTAAGAGGCGTCAAAAAAGACAAAAAATCTCTTTTTGTATGCCTCTTTTATTTTTATCAAATTGTAATGTATTGTAAAAATAAATTGCGAATTTGTTGTTTATTCTATGTAGAATATATATATTTGTCACATGAATAAGGCTTTGCTAGATATTTTAAAAGTAGGTGGACTCTTTTGGTATATGGTGGTTTTTATTTAGTGATAAAATTTTTTTTATTAACCATCCTGCTTTCTTTTAATGTAATTTTGGTTAGGTAGGACTTAAAAACATTTTAAATATGGAAAAACTTTACCCCAGTAACAAAGTGAGGTTTTCGTCATCTTTTATGATAAAAACTGATAAGGAAGAACAAATTCTTTTTTTACAGATGTTCATTGATGGTGGAAACGTATATTAAAAATACACGTTCGTAATCAGGAAGATGTCTACAATTTACGTCAGGAAGTATTGTTGAAAGTGGTAGAAGGATTGGATAAGTCGTACCATAGAAAGAGGACGTTTTTTTCAATGGGCAATGACGATAACAATTAATATGGTAAATGATTATTATCGCAGAAAGAAAAATGCTCCCACTATGGTTGCACTTGATAATGAGGCTGTGGTGGCTCATACGGCAGGATATCCTTCATTAAAAATTAAGCTTTTGTTGAAGTTTGAGCGTGTTTATCTGATAATACGGGAAATAATACTTTTCGAGCTTTCTTTGTTTGAGAGAGAATTGATTATAGACCTATTCTTTAAAGGTTTAAGTTTTAGAGAAGCGGGCGAAAAGAGAGGTATAAGTAAATCGACTTGTTTCAAGCTTTATAAAAAAATCATAGCTAAAATTCGCGATTTGTTAAAAGAAAGAGGAATTGATTTTACTTTTCTAGATGAAGATTTATAAGAAAAAGGCATCCATGCAAGATTTGTATTTGGGTGCCTTTTCTTATTTGTTTCTTCTGAATTTCGACTTTTTTTGTACTTTTGCGCGGAAAAATAATTAAAAGCTATCTTTATGTTAACATTGGATTGTATTTATCGGGCATCGTTTGCTCTGAAAAATGTGATAAGAAGAACGGATTTGATATATGCTCCCCAAATAAATAATGAGAGTCAGGTATATTTGAAACCGGAAAACCTGCAATATACAGGTTCGTTTAAGTTGCGTGGTGCATGTTACAAGATTTCTTGCTTGACAGAGGAAGAAAAGGCTCGTGGAGTGATTGCTTGTTCAGCGGGAAATCATGCGCAGGGTGTTGCACTTGGTGCTACGAAGCATGGCATAAAATCGTTGATTTGTCTTCCGGAAGGTGCTCCTATTTCGAAAGTAGAGGCAACCAAGCGTTACGGAGCTGAGGTATGTCTGGTTCCAGGTGTTTATGATGATGCTTACCAGAAGGCTTTGCAGCTTAAGGAGGAAAGAGGATATACTTTCATTCATCCTTTTGATGATGAACATGTCATTGCCGGACAGGGAACAATCGGACTGGAATTGTTGAATCAACTTCCGGATGTGGAAGTAGTGATTGTGCCCATTGGGGGAGGAGGACTTATATCTGGTGTAGCTTACGCGCTGAAATCTTTAAAACCTGATGTAAAGGTATATGGTGTACAGGCTCAAGGTGCTCCGAGTATGTTGCGCTCTATTGAACATGAACGTCGCGAATGCCTTTCTTCAGTGTCAACAATCGCAGATGGTATTGCAGTAAAGGAACCAGGAGAACATACTTTTGATTTGTGTAGCAAGTATGTGGATGGTATTGTGACTGTGACAGAAGATGAAATCTGTGCCGCTATTTTAGCATTGATGGAGCAGCAGAAACTTATTGCTGAAGGGGCGGGGGCAGTTGCTGTGGCAGCTGCTATGTTCAATAAGGTTCCGGTGGCAGGGAAGAAAACAATTTGCGTGGTATCCGGAGGAAATATTGATGTAACTATCCTGAGCCGTGTGATTGGACGTGGATTGGATATGTCTGGCCGCTCTTATACTGTAACGCTTGATTTACATGATAAACCCGGAGAACTGATGGGAGTAGCTACTATTGTGGCTCGTCTGGGAGGAAATATCATTTCAGTACTTCACGAACGTAACAATAATAATAGTAATGTGACAGCCTGTTTCCTGAGACTGGTGATGGAAACACGTAATGCGGAGCACATTTCACTTATTCGAAATGCACTGCTGGAGGCAGGATACACCATCGTAAATTAAGTAGGAGAGCTGTAATTTGTCGGATTTCTGAACTTGTCCTGACGAATTTAATTTTTTTAAGCAGATTTTCCTCGTTAACGTTACCAACAATACAATATTTATCGTACATTTGCCACACATTTGTAAAGTGTGGTTTGCAAAAATGACTGATAAAATAAAACATCTAGGTATTGTGGAAAGCATTAACGGTTCTTACTTGAAGGTGAGGATTGTACAGACGTCAGCTTGTTCTGCCTGCAGCATAAAAGGGCATTGCAGTGCGGCTGAATCGAAGGAGAAACTGATAGATGTATACAATAAGTCTGGTCTCGCCTGTCAGGTAGGGAGCCAGGTCATGATAAGCGGAGCGACATCCCTGGGAATGAGAGCTGTAATGTGGGCTTTTGTTTTCCCTTTTGTGGTGTTGCTCGTTTCTCTTTTTGTCGCTATGTATTTTACGGGAGGGGATGAGGTCGTTTCTTCCATCGCATCTTTGTGTATGCTTATACCTTATTATCTGATACTTTTCTTTTGCCGGGAGAAATTCAGACGTACTTTTGTGTTTGTTTTGGAATCAATTAATAATTAATAAACTAACTTTATATTATGAGTTTAATTTTGGTTGCAGTGATTTCACTGGGTGCCATTGGCTTGATTTCAGCTGTTATCTTGTACGTGGCTTCTAAGAAATTTGCTGTGTATGAAGATCCCCGAATTGCTCAGGTGGCAGAAGTGCTTCCTCAGGCCAATTGCGGTGGATGTGGTTTCCCGGGATGTTCCGGTTTTGCAGCTGCTTGTGTAAAAGCTGGTTCTCTGGAGGGAAAAATGTGTCCGGTAGGCGGTCAGCCTACAATGGAGAAGGTCGCAAGTATTTTGGGACTGGAAGCAGCTGCTTCAGAACCGAAGGTTGCGGTAGTGAGATGTAACGGAACATGTGCCAACCGTCCGAAGCTGACTCAGTACGACGGGGTGCGTTCTTGTGTGGTAGCCAATTCTACTTTCGGTGGTGAAACCGGTTGTACCTTTGGCTGTCTGGGATGTGGTGACTGCGTATCGGCTTGTCAGTTTGATGCCATTCACATGAATCCGGAAACAGGACTTCCTGAAGTAGACGAATCAAAATGTACGGCTTGCGGCGCTTGTAGCAAGGCTTGTCCGCGTAACATCATTGAAATTCGCCCGAAAGGCAAGAACAACCGTAGAGTGTACGTACAGTGTGTCAATAAGGATAAAGGTGCTGTAGCCCGTAAGGCATGTGCAGCAGCTTGTATCGGTTGCGGCAAGTGTGTGAAGGTATGTCCGTTTGAAGCTATTACATTGGAAAACAACCTGGCCTATATCGACCCGGCTAAATGTAAGTCATGCCGTAAGTGTGAGATGGAATGTCCGCAGCAGGCTATTGTAGCAGTGAACTTCCCTCCTCGTAAACCGAAGGCAGATGCTCCGGCAGCAGAAAAACAGGCTGTAGGACAGGCTGCTATAGCTAGTGCAGCAAAGCCAGTAGCTGTAAAGAATGAAACGGTGAATACGGCTTCTACTCCGGCTGCCGAAGCTCCAAAGAATACAGAGGCTTAATCTTATAATTGTATAATACTAAATAACATAAAAGTGAAGACGTTTAGAATTGGTGGAGTTCATCCAGCAGAAAATAAATTGTCAGCCGGGAAAGCTATTGAAACGCTTGCACTTCCCAAGCAGGCGGTGTTCCCGTTGTCTCAGCATATTGGTGCGCCTGCCACTGCCATTGTAAAGAAAGGTGATGTGGTAAAGGTTGGTACCAAGATTGCCGAAGCGGGAGGCTTTGTATCGGCAGCTATCTTCTCTTCCGTGTCTGGAAAGGTAAATAAGGTAGACAGCGTGATTGATGCAAGCGGCTATCGCAAGCCTGCAATTTTCATTGACGTAGAAGGTGATGAATGGGAAGAAACAATCGACCGTAGCAAGGATCTGGTAAAGGAATGTAACCTGACCCCGGAAGAAATTGTCGCAAAAATCAAGAATGCCGGTATCGTAGGTATGGGTGGTGCTTGTTTCCCTACTCATGTGAAACTGACTCCTCCTCCCGGATGCAAGGCAGAATGTGTAATCATCAATGCCGTAGAATGTGAACCTTATCTGACTGCCGACCATCGTCTGATGCTGGAAAAAGCAGATGAAATCCTGGTTGGTGTACAGATTCTGATGAAGGGAGCAAAAGTAAACAAAGCTTATATCGGTATTGAAAATAATAAACCGGATGCCATCAAGCTGATGACAGAAAAGGCAGCCGCTTATCCAGGTATTGAAATTGTACCTTTGAAGGTGAAATATCCTCAGGGAGGTGAAAAACAGTTGATTGACGCTGTTATCGGCCGTCAGGTACCGGCTCCTCCTGCTATTCCTATTAATGTAGGTGCAGTGGTACAGAACGTGGGTACTGCGTATGCGGTATACGAAGCTGTACAGAAAACAAACCTTTGTTTGAACGTGTGGTAACAGTAACAGGTAAGTCGTTGAAGAACCCTTCTAACTTCCTGACCCGTATGGGAACTCCGATGAGCCAGCTGATTGAAGCTGCCGGAGGTCTGCCGGAAGATACCGGAAAAGTAATCGGTGGTGGTCCGATGATGGGTAAGGCTTTGGTAAATACCGAAGTACCTATCTGTAAAGGTAGCTCTGGTGTACTGATTATGAACGACAAGGAAGCGCGCCGTGCAGAACCTCAGCCATGTATCCGTTGTGCGAAGTGTGTAAGCGTTTGTCCGATGGGACTGGAACCTTACTTGCTGGCTACTTGTTCGGCTCATGGCGACTGGGAACGCGTGGAACACGAAATGATTATGTCGTGCATCGAATGCGGTTCATGCCAGTTTACATGTCCTTCTCATCGTCCGATGTTAGATTACATCCGTTTAGGTAAAGGTAAGGTGGGCGGTATCATCCGTGCACGTAATGCAAAAAAATAATTTGAGAATCTTATGGCAAACAAATTAATAGTATCCTTATCGCCGCATGTACATGGTGGCGACAGTGTACAGAAAAACATGTACGGCGTATTGATTGCGCTGATACCGGCCTTGCTTGTATCTTTCTACATGTTTGGTCTGGGAGCAGTGATGGTGACACTGACTTCTGTCATTGCATGCTTGTTCTTCGAATGGGCTATCACCAAATTCATATTGAAGCGCGAACGTACTACTATCATGGACGGTTCGGCTGCCCTGACAGGTGTGTTGCTGGCATTTAACCTGCCTTCTAACCTGCCGTTGTGGATTATTATTATCGGTGCGCTGGTGGCTATCGGTATCGGAAAGATGACTTTCGGCGGATTGGGATGTAACCCGTTCAACCCGGCTTTGGTGGGACGTATCTTCCTGCTGATTTCTTTCCCCGTACAGATGACTTCTTGGCCGGTAGTAGGTCAGCTGACCAGTTATACGGATGCGGAAACTACTGCTACTCCGTTGGCATTGATGAAGATGGCGGTACATGGTGATGCAAATGCATTGAGCCAGTTGCCCGACACTATGTCTTTGTTCCTGGGTAACAATCCGGGATGTATCGGTGAAGTAAGTGCCTTGGCATTGTTGTTAGGACTTGTATATATGTTGTGGAAAAAGATTATCTCCTGGCATATTCCGGTTTCCATTCTGGCAACTGTATTCGTATTCTCAGGTCTGATGCACTTGGCTAATCCTACAGTATATGCTTCTCCGTTGGCACATCTGTTTACCGGTGGTTTGATGTTGGGTGCGATTTTCATGGCTACAGACTATGTGACTTCACCTATGACTCACAAAGGAATGTTGATTTATGGTGTGGCTATCGGCTTCCTGACAGTGGTAATCCGTACTTTCGGTGCCTATCCGGAAGGTATGTCGTTCGCTATTTTCATCATGAACGCATTCACTCCGTTGATTAATACATATTGTAAACCAAAAACGTTTCGGGGAGGTAGTGAAGAAATGAAAAACTAGAATCATCTTTAAAGAATATGGCTCTGGCACTGACCGGATTTTCCGTAGTGGCCGGAGGTTTGCTGGGCTGGGTGAACGACGTAACTGCAGAACCTATTGCTCAGGCGAATGCTAAGACTTTGAGTGATGCCATTGCAGTGGTAGTTCCCGGTTTTGATAACAATCCGGCTGAAGCTCCTGAAACCGTAGAAGTAAATGGTGCCACTTATAAGATTTACAAGGCTACTAAGAACGGACAGCCTATCGGAGCTGCAGTAGAATCGGCTGCCAACGGTTTTGGTGGAGCGTTGACTGTATTGGTAGGTTTTGACAATGAAGGTAAGATTATCGATTATTCTCTTTTGAGCCATGCAGAAACTCCGGGATTGGGTTCGAAGGCTGCCGACTGGTTCAAGAAGGGTGCCAAAGGCGATATTACCGGAAAGAATCCGGGTGAAGCTCCTTTAACGGTGAGCAAGGATGGCGGAGAGATTGATGCCATTACGGCTTCTACCATTACATCACGTGCTTTCTTGCTGGCTGTAAACAATGCGTATGCAGCCTATAAGAATCAGTATGTAGATGGAGCCAGCGGAGCTACTCAGCAGGAAAAACCGGCCGAAGAAGCTGTGAGTGATACAACAAATGTGGAACCCATTAAATAACAGGAGGACAGGCTATGAATAATTTTAAAGTGTTAATGAATGGGATTGTAAAAGAAAATCCTACGTTTGTACTCCTTTTAGGTATGTGTCCGACTCTGGGTACAACTTCTTCTGCCATCAACGGTATGGGTATGGGACTGGCTACTATGTTTGTGCTGATTTGTTCAAACGTGGTAATCTCTCTGATTAAGAATCTGGTGCCCGACATGGTACGTATTCCTATTTTTGTGGTAGTAATTGCTTCGTTCGTAACCTTGCTTCAGATGGTGATGCAGGCATACGTACCGGCATTGTACGCTACATTGGGATTGTTTATTCCGTTGATTGTGGTAAACTGTATTTTGCTGGGTCGTGCTGAAGCATTTGCAGCTAAGAATAACCCCTTGTCTTCTTTCTTCGACGGCTTGGGTATGGGACTTGGATTTACCATTGCCTTGACTTTGCTGGGTGGTGTTCGTGAATTCTTGGGAACTGGCAAATTGTTTAACATTGCCATCATGCCGGAAGATTACGGAATGCTGATTTTCGTTTTGGCTCCAGGTGCTTTCATCGTATTGGGATACCTTATTGCGATTGTAAACCGCTTGAAAAAAGCATAACCCTTAAAAATAGAAAGATATGGAATCTATATTGATATTTATCACCGCAATCTTTGTGAACAACGTAGTGTTGTCACAATTCTTGGGTATCTGTCCGTTCTTGGGAGTTTCCAAGAAAGTGGAAACTGCCATGGGTATGGGAGCAGCGGTAGCTTTCGTGTTGACGCTGGCCACCATCGTAACCTATGTCATCCAGAAATTTGTATTGGACGCGTTCGGATTGGGATACTTGCAGACCATTGCCTTTATCCTTGTCATTGCCGCATTGGTTCAGATGGTAGAAATTATCTTGAAAAAGGTTTCTCCTTCTTTGTATCAGGCACTGGGAGTGTTCCTGCCTTTGATTACAACTAACTGCTGTATTCTGGGTGTGACTATCCTGGTAATCCAGAAAAATTATGATTTGCTGACTGGAGTAGTATATGCCTTCTCTACTGCATTAGGATTTGCTTTGGCGCTGATTGTGTTTGCCGGTATTCGCGAACAGTTGAGCTTGGTAAACATTCCGAAAGGCATGAGAGGTATGAGTATCGCATTGGTCACAGCCGGTTTGCTGGCTATGGCATTCATGGGTTTCTCAGGCGTAGATAAAGGTCTGGCAGTACTGTTTGGATTGAATTAATTCTGTCTTTTAGGCAGTAATATATTGAGAAAGTGTTATTCGGAATATTTCGAATAACACTTTTTAATTTTTAATGGGAGTCACATGGACATTCCAATACTTTTTTTTACTTTTGTAGAGATATAGTAAATGACTTTAATAAAGGAGTTAAATATAAGATAAACCTTAGTGTTATGAAAAAAAGAATTCTCGTGACAGGTGGAACCGGATACATTGGTTCTCATACTGTGGTTGAATTGCAGAATAGCGGTTACGAAGTGGTAATTGTAGACAATCTTTCCAATTCGCGCGCTGATGTAGTGGACAGCATCGAACAGATTTCAGGTGTGCGCCCAGCTTTTGAAAAAGTAGATTGTCTTGATTACGAAGGACTGGACAATGTGTTTGCTAAATATCCTGGTATTCAGGGAATCATTCATTTTGCAGCAAGCAAGGCTGTAGGTGAATCTGTTCAGAAACCGTTGCTGTATTATCGTAACAATCTGGTTTCTTTGATTAATTTGCTGGAACTGATGCCGAAACACGGAGTAAAAGGTATTATCTTCTCTTCTTCTTGTACGGTATACGGCCAGCCGGATGTATTGCCTGTTACAGAAGAAGCTCCTATCAAGAAGGCTGAATCTCCATACGGTAATACGAAGCAGATTAATGAAGAAATTATCCGCGATACCGTTGCTTCTGGTTCTCCTATCCATGCAGTGATGTTGCGTTATTTCAATCCGATTGGTGCACATCCAACAGCTCTGATCGGTGAACTTCCGAACGGCGTTCCGCAGAACCTGATTCCATTCCTTACTCAGACTGCAATGGGTATCCGTGAAAAATTGAGCGTATTCGGTGACGATTATGATACTCCTGACGGTTCTTGTATCCGTGACTATATTTACGTAGTAGATTTGGCAAAGGCACACGTAATTGCCATGAACCGTATTTTGGAAGACAAGCAGAAAGATAAAGTAGAAGTATTCAATGTGGGTACTGGTCGTGGTCTTTCTGTATTGGAACTGATTCATAAGTTTGAAGAATCTACCGGCGTGAAGTTGAACTACCAGATTGCTCCTCGTCGTGCAGGTGATATTGTGAAAGTTTGGGCTGATCCTTCTTATGCAAACTCTGAATTGGGATGGAAAGCTGAAACATCTATCGAAGATACCTTGCGTTCTGCATGGAAATGGCAGGTTCACCTCCGTGAAAAAGGTATCATGTAAATTGAATTCTTAATAAAATAAAAAAATACTGAACTAAAGATATTTATGAACTTACATGTAATATACAGCTCTTGCGGTTCTTGTGTATGTGATATAGATAATGAACGGCAGCAGATTTTCATCTGAAATGAAAGCAGAGAGTTGTATTTTTGCATAGTAGTTTTGTCGTGTTTTATTTTGTGTTTGTGTTGTGGCTGTTCTCCGACGAGAGTCGGGGAACAGTTTTTTTGCGAAAACTTGATGCGAGAAAATACAGAAGAATATGAAGACTTTAAGAAATCAGAATTACTGGTGGAAGTTTGAACAGCTTCCGTTACTCCTTTATTTGTGCAAGTGGCTTTTTCTTTCGGTTTTGTCGGGGGCTTGTATAGGTTCGGCTTCTGCCTTGCTGTTGGTATCTTTGGAATGGGCCACGCAGTATCGTGAACATCATCTGTGGATAATTGCTCTTTTGCCAGTGGCTGGTTTACTTATCGGCCTGATGTATCATTATTGGGCAGGAACAGCGTCTCGTGGAAACAATTACCTGATTGAAGAAATCCGTTCACCTCATGATATTATTCCTTTCCGTATGGCTCCGTTAGTATATATCGGAACTGTATTAACCCATTTGTTCGGTGGTTCTGCCGGACGAGAAGGAACCGGTGTACAGATGGGAGGAGCTATAGCCGACCAGTTTTCCCGTCTGTTTCGTATGCGTCGCAGAGACCATCGTCTGATGGTAGCAATTGGTATCAGTGCAGGTTTTGCTTCTGTGTTTGGTACCCCACTGGCGGGAGCTGTTTTTGGCTTGGAAGTCATTGTGGTGGGACGTATGCGCTATGAAGCTATCCTGCCGAGCTTTCTTTCGGCTGCCGTGGCCAGCATGGTTTGTCATGCGTGGGGAGTGGAGCATACGCATTATGTAGTTTCTGAAGTTCCTTTCCCGGATGCGTCTAATTTGTTGTGGACCATTGGTGCAGGTATTCTGTTCGGACTGGCTGCCATGTTGTTTTCACGTTCCATCGGTTTTGGTCAGGAATGGCCAAGCGCATCAGTATCCCCCTTTCCGTCCGCTGATAGGAGGACTGGTGATTGCTGCAGCTGTCTGGATGATAGGAACGACGAAATATATCGGTTTGGGTGTACCTACCATTGTGGCTTCGTTCTCGGAGCAGCAGATGTGGTATGATTTCCTGCTGAAGATTCTGTTTACGACCTTCACGATTGGAGTTGGATTCAAGGGGGGTGAAGTTACTCCTCTGTTCTTTGTGGGAGCCACCTTAGGCAGTGCGTTGTCGGCTGTGGTACCCCTTCCGATGGGACTATTGGCTGGAATTGGTTTTGTAGCTGTGTTTGCCGGAGCAACGAATACCCCCATTGCATGTACGCTGATGGGAATTGAACTTTTTGGGGCAGAGCCAGGTCTTTATTTAGGCATAGCTTGTGTGGTAGCTTACCTTTTCTCCGGTCATACCGGCATTTATACAGCTCAGCTGATTGGCAGTCCGAAACATTTGGCTTATTCTCGTAGGAAGGGAAAAACGCTTGCGGAATAGTGATTTATCACGGTGGTTTCTTTTATAAACAAAACGCAAGGGCGCTTGAAGTCAAACGTCCTTGCGTTTTGTTTTAAATGCACTTGCGTTTTAGTTGAAACGCAAAGGCGTTTTAATTGAAATGTACTTGCGTTTGGAGTCGAGCGCCTTTGTGTTTGATATGTAACACAAAGTTACGTTTGTGTATAGAAATTAAGATTGTGTAAAAGATGGGGCCCTTCTTTTTATGTTGTACAGCCTAAATGTATCGTAGAATAAAGAAAATGTTACACACGGGATAATGATGTAACATGTAACATAGGTGTTGGTAATATGGTATAATTCCTTTTTTATTAATTAAGATTTACATTTGCGTTGTGTTAAATGATTTATAATTGTGTAATCTTAAATGAAATGCGTATGGTTGTTAATAAAAAAGACGGAGGATAACGAAAGGATACTATTAGGTAACTCTTTGTAATTTTTTTTTA
>ENA-OQAL01000162-OQAL01000162.1-human-gut-metagenome-genome-assembly--contig:-NODE-162-length-17146-cov-4.041131_pt1 | contig 17146 bp, 22 predicted proteins | sample MGYA00242491_ERZ504519 | MGnify/ENA primary metagenome ERZ504519 (study PRJEB26092, sample SAMD00036260) | human gut metagenome | host: Homo sapiens | study: EMG produced TPA metagenomics assembly of... | reverse complement strand
TTCGAGTCCAGGTGGGGGAGCAAAAAGGACTATGTCTAGGGGGCTATTCCGACCCCCTAGACATGACCGGTCCGAGTCCACCTATTCGTACTGGCACCCTCTCGGATACGGCTCGTCCGAATCCATCGCCTACGACCGAAATCTTGCCGTGCGGACGGCCTTTTCTTCGTGATTTGCTTGATTCCACGGTGCAAGGCGGCAATAGGTTGTGTTGAGCCAATGGATTAGCGATTATTCACAGATTGTGCATTGATTGCGCCTACCGTATGATTCGCAGTGTTGCAGATGACGGGGATTAGCCTACCGTTTCGGACAATCTCCGTGCGAACAGCGGAAGGCGCAAGACGCGCAAATGCTCGATTTCTTCGCTCATGGTACGCGGCGGATGGCGTTTGGAGCTGACCAGTCTGCGCATGGCGTCCATCGCTTCTTCTGGATGTGCATCGAACACGGAGGTAAGGAAAACATCCGGCGATTGAGCGTGCAGTCCGTACCTGGAAAGTTCGTCTGCGGGGAAATCCTTGAGGTTGAATGTAACGATGGTTTCCGCACCGGCCCGACGGGCGGCCGCGACCACATGCCCGTCGTTGGGGTCCGACAAATTCACGTCCGGTTCAAACCGCTCCCAATCCTCCGCCATGGCCATCGGAAAGGCCCTGCAGATCGCGTCAAGAAAACCGCGGGCCCGGACGTCGGGCACATGCCGCACTTCCATGATGGCCAAGCGTGCCTCGTCCATGACCCTCGCAGACCATGCTGGCTCGCACAGACCAGCCTCGGCCAAGCTAAGCAGTGGGTCGATGATCCACGTAGGTACGAACAGGTTGGCGTCAAGCAGCGCAATCATAAGGGCACTCTACTTATCGAACCGGGACAGGTAATCCGAATAGTCGATGTCGTACGCGCCGTCCTCATCGGCGATGGAACGCATCTCATCCACGCCTTGGATGTGGCCTCGTCGCGCCTGCGCTTGTAGTCGGTCACATCCGAAAGCCTCAGGAAACGGTAACTGCGCTCCCCCATGCGGGTGTACGGAATCATGCCCGCGTCCAGCATGCGTGTGAGCGTGCGTTGGGAGACCCCAAGAATACGCGCCGCCTCGCCAGTCGTGATACGCTCGTCATCCGCCACCGCCCGTTCCGGCTCTGCAAGCAGAAACTCCCTAACGCGCCTGTAGTCGTCCGGCGTCAACGGGATACGCGTGCCGTCCACCCCTTGCAGGAACGCTCCGGGAACTCCGCCAGCAGAGCGCCGTGCCTTAGACCTCGTCCTATGGACTTTGCCACCCATCATCATGGTCATCGCAACCACCTCCATCTGTTTTCATCATGCGGCAAATGGACACAATGGACAATATGTGGATCGGGATAATCTAGACTGCTTTCAGGTTCACCGCGGCCACCTTGACCGATACTTCTCCTTCTTCGGCGAATCCTCGTCGCCGTCGGCAATCGCGGTTTCGGAGGTCTTGCCGTTTCAGTAGCTCCAGTTGTTCCAATGCAGGCTCGCTCGGTCCGCGTTGTAGCCGAACGGAATCATGACGAACCGTTTTCGCGAGCGGCGAGAACGGCATTGCGAAGATCCCTCGACCCTGCCACCCCATGGATCGTCCCTCGCTTGGCATGCGCAGGTATCGAAGACTCGCCAGATCCGTACAGCATCATTGCCTTGCGATTCCGGCGAAACGTCAAATCGGCCATGAGCGGCCAAAACCTCTTGACGCAAAAAACAACGCCGCCTTATAATCAGCCCATACTGCCGATAGATCGAATCGTCTGCAACCGAATCGAGAGGAGGCGAAATCATGTATGACGAGATTCCGAGTCTGCTGTATGTCGCCGGAGCTTAATCACCGTGCTTTCATGGACTCTTTTCGCATTCTCGAAAACCATCCGTCCAGAAGGTCGAAGAGCCTTCATCCTGTGCCTCTCCGTTATCTGGATATTGTTCTTTGCGAGTTCGACACTGGCACTCGTGCCATATCCGCTTTTCGAGGCGTACTCAGGATTCATGGATCCCGATGTCCTCGATTTCTATGACCAGCCGGTCATACGGCTATTGCCGGCGGTGACCTGCGGAGTGAACCTGTGCGTGTCGGCAGGCTGTTCCATGGTTCTTGTAGGCAAGCGTTCGAAGCGATAGGCCTTCGCTCCGGATGCCGACGGAAGGTCAATCCCCACTGATGCAGAAAAAGGCCGAGTCCGTCCACGTCGAGACCGACAGAAATCCATTGGTCTTTCCATTCAAAACGACGCAAAGTCTGCCGTTCGCGTTGAGACCGGCAGACGAGCCGCACTTCTTCTGCTTGAAACGACGCAAACCGGGCTGCCAGCGTTGAAATCAACAGAAAACCGTTGACTTTTCTGCTCGAAACGACGCTTCGGCAGGCTGCGCAACAGAATATATGACCGCTTTTTTATTCTTTCTTTAAGATGAACCGATGAGTCTACAATAGAAATGGCGATTGCGGCATGACGTACGCATACTTTCCTGCCTATAGTGAAGGCACAACAGAAAAACAACAGAAGATACAGAGACAAGAAAACAACGAAGCGACGAGCCGCGCGACGCAGAAGAAGACAAGAGCAAGAAGACAGGCGGCCGTCCGAAAGGAAACACCATGAAGAACGACACCTTCAACCAGATCATCAACGCCAACCTCGCCTCCATCGACCCGGCTCGGCCAGTTCGCACTCGCCAAGGCCTCCTCCGACCTGATGAAGAAGGTCCTCAACAAGTAAGGCTTTCCGATTCCAACGAATCACATGGCGGGCTGCCGCGGTTCCCAGCGGACCACGGCAGCCCGTTTTTCGTATGAGGGTTCCAGTCCGGATTGCCACCGGGCCCGACGCCCGCATCCGGGAATCCTACGGCCATTGAGTTTTTCGGTCGAACGGCCCCCTCAGCCTCCGGCCGGTGCGGCATGGGTTTGCCCAACGCGCCGACCGCATACACCGACGTATGCCGACGATGGCGGGTTCCAGTCCGTCATTCCGGCCGCTTCAGCGGCGTGGCGGCGGCCGCGTCTACCGCAGTGGTCGTGGGCGGCCGCCTGGGCTATCGGGCATATGAGGACCACAGGACGGCCATGGCGCGCGGAACGTGCGTGTCGGCGGCCGCCGATCTGGACAGGGCCGCCAAAGAGTGTAGGAATCCGCTCGGCGCGGACGCGACAAAGTCGGCAAGACCCTCGAGCATCATACAGATCGACCGGAACCTGCTCGAGACCAAGCTCGACCGCCTGGTCGCCGAGAAGGTCACCGAACCATTGAACGCGATGCCCGGCGCTTCAGGCCGACGAGATCGCCAACGCCGCCAGATACGAGCGCGCCGGGGAGCGGAAGGTGTACCGCGCCGGCCACTACGACCGGAGCCTGACCGCCAAGCCGGCAGGCTCGGCCTGAAGGTGCCCAAGCTCAAGGGGCGAGGTCTTCGAATCCGCGGTCATCGAGCGCCACAGACGGCGCGAGGAAAGCGTCGACCCGCCGCTATCTCGACAGGTCCCGGCTCGATGACAAACTCGCGGAAGCGAACTGATCATCGTGCCATGGACGGCCATGGTCCAAAGTGCACATCTTTTCGGGCACTACCGAGAAGGTCCCAGCTTTACAGGGGGTATTAATGACCTTTATCTCACGGGCGGCGCGCTATGTGCTCAGAAAACGAGTGCGCACCGCGGTGCTGTTCATTGTGCTGACCATCATAACGGCGAGTATGCTGTCCGCAACCGCGGTTTCTCAGGCAGCTCAACATGAGGCCGGACAGATTGAAAAACAGGCGGTCAGCGGATTCGTGCTGGCCAGTAACCTGCAAGGCAGCATGCTGACGCCTCGCGGAGGCGGAATGGTTCGTCCCGCTGATGTGCAACGAATCTCGAAGCTGTCCGGGGTTGGCTCGTGCATGGTCAGGCAGAACGCCACCGCCGATCTCGTGGGAGCCAGCGTGGTGAAGGTCCCCGGCGGCGATGATTACGATGCGGAGAAAGAACAGCAGTTCGGCAATACGGCCAACGTCATAGGCACAAACGATTCGTCAAAACTCAATGTGTTCACGTCCCACACGCTCGGCATGGTCGAAGGACGTCATCTAAAGGCGTCCGATAAGCATATGTCGATGGTCCATGAGGATCTCGCCAAAACCAATGGGCTTAAAGTCGGCGATACCCTCACGCTCAAGGCCAATCCATATGATGCCGACAATGAGTCGCATTCGACGGCAACTGTCAAAACCACCATCGTCGGAATATTCAAAGGGGACAGCGACAGAAAGGTATCCAGCCGCGCGGAACTCACCTCCAACACTGTGTACACCGATTTGGACACTACAAGTACTCTGTACCAGTACAAGGCCGGCAAGGAAATATACCAGGATGCCACTTTCGTTCTGGACAGGGGTGTCGACGTGGAGAAAACCATGGAAGCGGCGAAGAAGCTTCCGGTGGATTGGAACAACTACCAGATCACGCGCAATGACCAATATACGTCGAGCATGCTGAATGCCGCCCGAAGTGTGCGCTCCATGATGCGCGGCGCTTTGATCGGCGTGACCATCTCGGCAGTGATAGTCCTCAGCCTCATGCTCTTGCTGTGGATGAACGACCGACGTCAGGAGATGGGCGTATTGGTGTCCCTCGGCATCGGCAAGCCATCCCTGATCGCCCAATATCTAACCGAGATGATTCTGATCGGCCTGCCGTCCCTGGTCCTCGGATGGCTGTGCGCACGGGGAGCGGCCCAATGGCTTGGCACCTCGGCCCTCCGTTCCGTGAACGCCTCCGCGGCGAAGGAACTGAGCAGCATGGGACAGGTCGGCGGCGATCTTGAGTCCAATATGTCGGTTCGTACCTTGGATTCGCTCACGGTATCGATCGACACAACCGCCGTACTGTATGTATCGCTCGGCCTGCTGGCGGTGATGCTGGTATGCGTCGCCATATCGCGCATACCGATGCTGCGCAAGTCGCCACGAAGCCTGTCGGAGCTCCGATGACGGGCATGAACGTGTGGAAGCGTGCCACGCTGGCAATCGTACGTAAACCGGTACGCAGCGGAATCATCGGACTGCTGATGCTGATGGTTTTCACCAGTCTCGTGGCTCAGGTCGGAGCGTCAACGGCGCTTCAGAAAATGTCCGACGATATCGGCGGAAGCCTGGGAATAGGTTTTACCGTCGACACCGGCGAGAATCCCGTCAGCCCAAAGGAAGCGAGCCGGTTCTCACGCATCCCCGGCGTAGGGAAACCGTTACGAACGTAAGACCCTGGCGCAGGTGGATGGCGCGCATCCGGTTGTCCCCGAACATGGTCCTCGACTGGATTCCGGCCTATCCACGCAGGTCAGCGTGCTGGGCACCACTGACTCCTCGTTGTCCGAAGAGTTCCAAAGCGGCCTGTACCGGTTGGAACAAGGACACCACATTTCAGGTAATGGCCGGAACGTACTGATTCACCGGGATTTCGCACGTGAGAATGGACTATCGGTGGGATCGACCTTCCGACTCAGTCAGGAAGGCCGCGATTCCACCGTTCGCGTGGCCGGAATCTTCTCTGGCAATGTACAGGCACAGAGCCCTATGCCATCGGACGCATCGGAGAATCTCATCTATTCGGGCGCTCAAGTGGTTTCCGCGCTGACTGGAGAGGAACGGGTCGGCACGATCCGGTGCCTCTCGGATAATCCGCGGGATCTTTCCGCAGCAATGGCCCAAGCAAAAAAATCGCCGGAAGCGAGTATGGCGTCACCGATGACTCGGCGCAGCTTTCCGCGTGCTGCAGTCGGTGGAAACGGTACGCGATCTGGTCCGCATGGTGCTGTTGTCCGTCTGCCTGGCCGATGTGCTGGTATTGGGCATGGCGCTTGTCTTCTGGATTCGCTCACGCATCCATGAGATAGGCACCCTTCTGGCCCTCGGCATCGGCAAGATGCAGATTATCGCCCAGTTCGCGATCGAAACCGGTCTCATGACTGTGGTCACCGCCCTGTGCTCGCTGGGAACGGGCTCCCTATTGTCCGGTTACGTGTCCTCGCTCCTGCTGCACGATTCGGGAGTCGCACCTCTTGAATCATTGCAGGTGGAGGCTCTGCCGCCAGAACAGACGCTGCTCATCCTGCTGCTCGGATGCGCGGTCATCGCAATCGCGCTTGCCGTGTCGTGCGCCGCAGTGCTGGCCAAATCCCCGAAATCCATTCTTTCCTCTATGCGTTAGGAGATACTAATCATGACTATCTGTCTGCAATTGGACCATGTCAATTACTCATATGGCGCGGCGAAGATTCGCGTTCTTTCGGACGTGAACGCAGATTTCGAATCCGGAAAGATGTATGCGATAACCGGTCCATCGGGAGCGGGAAAGAGCACTTTGCTGTCTCTGTTGGCCGGTCTGGATGCCCCCTCTGATGGAGTGGTTCGTTTTGAGGGCGAGGATATAGCTACGACGGGTTATTCAAAGCACCGTCGCGAGCACGTGTCCTTGGTGTTCCAGGACCATAATCTGATCGACTATCTCACCCCCGAAGAGAATCTGCGCCTGGTCAATCCCAAGGCCGATATGAAAATCCTCGAGGATCTGGGGCTGAGCCGTGAGGAATCGAAGCGCAACATCATGCACTTGTCGGGTGGCCAACGTCAGCGGGTGGCGGTCGGCCGCGCCCTAGTGGCGCCCGGCCGCGCGATTCTGGCGGATGAACCGACTGGCAGCCTGGATCCGGAAATGACTGATGAGGTGATTGATCTTTTGCGGCATGCCGCTCATCAACTCGGTAAATGTGTCATTGTGGTGACGCATTCCAAACGTGTCGCCGATCCGCCGATGCCGTTTACACCCTCAGACATAAGAAGCTAGCCAAGGCATAGCACTCTCGCACAGACCACGTCTTCCGTCATGGCCGGCAAGAACCGCGCCAATGCCCCTTCCGCCATCGTCCTCGGCTGCGAAACGGGTGTCGGGATTGCGTCGTGGATCGGTGACGTTTTTGGGACTCGTCGCCGATCCACGACGCCCATGCCCGACCCCCGTCCTGATTCGCACTCGCCCCGATCGGACCACACGCCCGTCCGGCATCGACAGAAGTAAGAACGGCCGGGACATGCCCCGGAAAGAAACGAACCCGCCTCATCGAAAAGGAACCAAAAATGACCGCACGACACATCGACGCCACGGACAAGACGGACGGAAGCCATGTCGTCAAGATCCTATGGAACGAAAACGACGGCGAACGGGAACTGACCGTCCGCATGCCGGCAGCCGGAACGGACGCCACGGACCGCGTGGACGTGGACCTCCTGCCCGTCCCGGAAGAGGATCCCGCCACGACGATGGACGATGCCGTCGCGGCGTTGGAGGGATTCCTCGGCAACAACAAGTACATCCACATCGATGGGGACGACGTCAGAAGCGTCTGCGCCGGCGCTGACCACGGTCATCCGCGTGGAAAGCGGGTCGTCGACGGGCATCGTGGAGGCGCTCGACGGACGGTTCCATGATTCGAGCGTCGCGTCCGACGAGGTCACGGGAGCGATAATCGCCATCGAAGGTCCGAAGAGCCTCCAACTGTCCGACGCCACGGCGATCGTCGGCGGCGTGCAGAAGCGCCTCACCGACAAGGTCGAGATCATATGGGGCCTGAATTTCACCGACGAGGACGTCCTGCGCGCCACCGTACTGCTCGCAATACAACAGAAATAAAGAACACGACGGGTTTGCATGCAGGAAAATCAAACATCATCGGAATGCCTGTTGCACTTACAAGTACGAGTCCCATGCTAACCGCTGGTTTCCATGTCACCGGGGCGTCTTTTATCCGTTTATCCGCGTCAACACGACCCGCACGGTCAGGCAATTCGGGTCGGACTCCCCTGTGGTTTCGCTGAAGAAAACCGGGGGTGCTACCCAATCAGCTGTTGTGGGATTTGCGCCAGATGAGATACGAGTAAACATACATGGCTGCGACCGAGCCAATCGCAAGCACCATAATCACTGCCAGAATCCAGGTTTCAGGCAATATACCTCCTAAAAATCCCAGCACAATCAGGCTAACGCCCACCACCATGAAACAGGCTCCGCCGAAACGGTGGGTGCGGCGCCAGTTGTCGGGGTCGTCGAGCGCCCATGGCGTTTTGATGCCGAGCGTGTAGTTTTGCCGCACACGAGGTAGATAATTACCCATGCCGATGAAGAACGCGCCGATCGCCCCGGACACGATGACGTTGACCGCGCCCTTGCCAGGAAGGAGGTTCCAGACGGTGAGTTCCCCAAGCCAGCTGATGGCGCACATGAATACCGTGAACGAGATCACGAATCCTTGGTAGAATCCGCCGAACTTGGCATATGCGGCACCTTTCGGATCAATGCGCGGCACCACATAGAACAGTGCGAGAAACGTCAATGGAAGCGCACCCAGAACGGATGCCATCCAACGTGGCCCCCATCCATTCACACCGCCGTCAGCACCCCAATGCATGGGAATGCGCTCAGGTAGCCCCGGCATGGCGGCAAGATGCGCCACGACGTTCAGCACGCAAAGCAGCATGAGAACGACCCATACACGGGCCGGAATACCGGTCGAGGCTTTGGTTGTCTCGGGTTTTTCCTGCTTTTGCATTGTCAGACCTTTCATTGCCTGTCTTCCGGATCGTCCGCGAAGCCCATGAACCATCCGACCAAGTCCTGCATAACTGTGGTATTGAGGCTGTACACGATGTTCTGCCCATGTCGTTCGTCCGTTACGAGACCAGCGTTCCTAAGAGTCGCCAGATGGTGACTGAGCGATGGCTTGCTGATGTCGAAATGCTCCGCGAGCTCCCCCGCGGTCATATCCCCCGCACGCAGCAGCTCGAGGATACGACGCCGCGTGGGGTCGGCGAGTGCCTTGAATCCTTCTCCTGCCATCATCGCTCTCTTTCCAGTATCGGATTGCGATATTCATCCTACCAGATATTTAGACGTTTTGTCTAAATATCTAAAATACGGAAGTCTGAAAAACGTCATGGAAACCGGAATCTCGTTTTTTCGGAGCAACGCTGATGTCAAGGAACGGCGCCTTCCAGTAGACTCGGCAATAATCCCACGCCATAGGCGGCAACATGGGCGGAACCGCGCAAGACAAGGAGGTCCCGAATGGAATACATTCGAATTACCAGGGACAACATCGATGCAGAGCACGTCTGCTGCGCCATGTCCGACAAACAGGCCCTTGCGAAAAAGGAGTGGCTCAAAACGTCGATTCGACGAAGGATTGATCTTCTACCGCAGCGTAGAACGCGGAAAATGCTTCATCGAATATATCCCCGCGGAGAACGCGTGGGTTCCTATCCAAGCGGATGGGTATCTTTACATCGACTGTCTATGGGTCGCCGGCTCCATGAAAGGGCACGGATATTCCAACGACCTGTTACGGGGGTGCGTGAGGGATGCGAAGGAGCAGGGGCGGAAGGGATTGTGTATTTTGTCTGCCGAAGGACGCAAGCGCGAATTCCTCTCCGACGCGAAATACCTTGCGCACAAGGGTTTCATGGTTGCGGACACGTCATCATGCGGAATCATGCTCATGTACCTGCCGTTCGGTTCGGACACGGAGCCTCCGCAATTCAAAGAATGCGCCAAATATCCCACGGCGGATGGTGATGGATTCGTTCTCTATTACACGGACCAGTGTCCGTTCACCCACTACTGGGTGCCACGCGTGGAAGCGGTGGCGGAAGAGCACAGCATTCCATTAAAAACCATTCACATCATCAGCGTGAGCAGGCCCAGAATACGCCAGCTCCGGTCACGACCTACGCGCTGTTCAAGGACGGCGAGTTCCTGACTCAAGGCATCCAGTCCGACAAGAAGTTCCTGAAGCTCGCAGGCGTACAGGTCTGATGCCGGCCTGACGTTTTTTTAAGATGCGGGGGCATCATGACGTTCCGCACGCATTACCATTCGAACAAGTCGGATCGGCCCGTACGGCATGGCGGAAACACCCCCACCCGCGCAACCGTCAGCGTGCAATGCAGCGAAAAGCATAAAGAAAACGGGTTCCGAATGAACCGGAACCCGTATAACGTAAAACCTCGAAATATCTGAAGTGTCAGAAGTATCCGAGTTTCCTAGAAAATCAGGCGAACAGGAAGCCTTGGCCGTGATGTTCCGGATACGTGTCGAACAGTTCGGCAACGGAACCGTCTTCGAACACGCGCGGATGGCACTTGCCAGCAACGGCGCGATCGACAGAACAGTCAGACCGTCCCAACGCTTTTCTTCCGGAATCGGCACGGTATCGGTGAGCACGACCTCGCGTGCCCCGCAGTTCTTCAGTCGGTCCACGGCCGGGCCGGACAGCACGCCATGCGTGGCGACGACGGTCACCGACTTGGCTCCGGCATCCTTAAGCACGTTGCATGCGCCGGCGATGGTGCCCGCGGTGTCAATCAGGTCGTCGACAAGCACGCAGTCCTTGCCTGCGACGTCGCCGACCACACGGTTGGCGACCGCCTGGTTCGGGCGGGTGATGTCGCGGGTCTTGTGCACGAAGGCGAGCGGACCGCCGCCGAGGCGCTGCGCCCACTGTTCGGCAACACGGATACGACCGGCGTCCGGGGAGACGACGGCGACGTTGTCAAGTTGGTTGGAGAAACGGTCACGGATGTAATCGACCAGCACCGGCATGGCGATGAGATGATCGACCGGGCCGTCAAAGAAGCCTTGTGACTGCGCCGCATGCAGATCGACGCTCATGATGCGGTCGGCGCCTGCGGTCTTGAGCAGGTCAACACCAGACGGCAGGAGATGGGCTCGCGGCCGCGGTGCTTCTTATCCTGGCGGGAATAGCCCAGCAGCGGGCAGACCGCGGTGATGGAACGCGCGGAAGCACGCTTCAACGCATCAATCATGATGAGCTGTTCCATGATGGCCTGGTTGACCGGATTGGAATGGCTCTGCAGTACGAACACGTCCGCGCCACGCACGGACTCGGTGTAGCGCACGTACATTTCGCCGTTCGCAAAATCGTATGCTGTGGTTTCCAGAACATCAATGCCGAGCTGTTCGGCGACTTCCGCCGCCAGCTTCGGGTGTGCTCTGCCTGTGACAAGGATAAGGTTCTTATCCGGCTTTCCTTCAAGGATTGCGCTCACCGTGTCTCCAAACGTCTGTTCTAGCGAAGTGGATGTGACCCATACTAACCGGCCGCGCAGACCTCACCGACCCCGTGTGTTCGGGGGGGCCATGCGGACGGCCCCATCCATCTTCTATCGGTATAGGCCGTGTTTGCCGATGTATTGCACCACGCCATCGGGTACGAGATACCAGACGGGTTCGCCATGTTCGGCGCGGCGACGCACATCCGTGGAGGAAATCGCCAAAGCGGGAATCTCCAGCGTATCCACCTTGCCTTCAGGTAATTTCACGCCGTCCGGCGAGGAATAGCCGGGACGTGTCACGGCCACGAAATGCGCCAGCTCCCACATCTTGTTGGCGTCCTTCCATTGCATGATCTCCGCCACGCGTCGGCGCCGGTGATGAAGAACAGTTCCGCATCGGGATACTGGGCGCGGATGTCACGCAGGGTGTCGATGGTGTAGGTGACGCCGGGACGGTCGATGTCCACGCGCGACACGGTGAATTTCGGGTTCGACGCGGTGGCGATGACCGTCATAAGGTACCGGTCCTCCGCATTGGTGACTTTCTTGTCCAACTTGAACACCGGCCGTCCGGTCGGCACGAAGATCACCTCGTCGAGGTCGTACACCCAGGACACTTCGGAGGCTGCGACCAAATGGCCGTTATGGATCGGATCGAAAGTGCCGCCCCATGATGCCGATGCGCAACCGGTTGTGCCAGTTGCCTCGTGCGGACCTGCGTCCGGTGGTCACGGCTGATTGCGGCCGGTCTACGGATAGTTCCGACATGCGTCGTTCCGGCTCGACCACGTAGCTGACGGTCAGTTCGGGATCGGCCTCCGCAGATTCCGGCCGCATGCGTTTTGGTCCGGTCATGCGGACGCTCCGCTCTTTTGCGCGCCATCGGCCTGCTGTTCGGCCTGTTTCTCGGCCTGCTGCTCTTTGTCCGCGTCGGCGGTTTCCTGCTCGATGCTGTCCGCGGTCGGTGAGGCGTTGTCGGGATCGATCTTGTCCATATCCTCATCCCACTCGTCCTGCACCACACGTCGAATCTCGGCGAATGTCGGCAGCGGGAAATCCGGCTGGTATATACTGCGGATTCCGGCAACGCGCTCGGTGACACGAATCAGCGTGTCGGTCATGCCGACGATGTCATGGTCTCGTTCCATCGCGCTGAACTTGGCGATGTGCTGTTCCATGACCCGCATCTGCTCGTCGATATCGTCAAGCTGGGCGGCATCGGGAGTGATGACGTCCGAAGCGTCGGTTTCGGGCCAGCCGATCAGCACCGCGTCGGCGTATTCGAGCGAGGCGCGTTCGTCCGCTGACGCGATACCGTCTTCGACCTGCACAAGGAACACATACCGCACGATGCTCAATCGTTCGGACGCCAATCGCAATCTGAGCATTGGGTCGGTCAAGTCCGCGTTCCATGGGTTCTTGTTGTCCTGCATGGTGTGCTGCATATTGTCCTGCATGACTTCGTCGCTCATTCTCTCACCTGTCCTGTTCCGTAGCCAATCCATTTGGTCGTGGTCATCTCGCGCAGCCCCATCGGACCGCGCGCATGCATCTTCTGTGTGGAGATGCCAAGTTCCGCGCCGAATCCGAACACGCCGCCATCGGTGAAACGTGTGGAGGCGTTGACCATCACCACCGCCGAGTCGATGCGGGCGGTGAATTCCTCGATGGCCGAATAGTCTTCGGCGATGATGGATTCGGTGTGCCCGGTGGAGTGGCGGTTGATATGCGCGATGGCCTCGTCAAGCGAGTCGACCACCTTGATGCCGATTTTGAGTGCCAGATATTCGGTGTCCCAATCCTCGTCGGTGGCATGCACGAGTTGCGCATTTGCGATTCCGGCATGTTCGATGATGCCATACGCGCGTTCGTCGGCATGCATTTCGACTCCCGCTGCGGCGAGCGCTGCCGCGGCTTTCGGCAGGAAGCTTTCGGCGATGTCTTTGTGGACGAGGAGTTTTTCGGTGGCGTTGCATACGCCGACGCGTTGGGTTTTGGCGTTGATGAGGATGGGGATGGCTTTGTCGGGGTTGCCGGTGCGGTCGACGTAGATGTGCACGTTGCCGGCTCCGGTTTCGATGACGGGGACTTTGGAGTTGCGTACCACGGCTTGGATGAGTCCCGCTCCCCCGCGTGGGATGAGCACGTCGATGTGGCCGCGTGCTTCCATCATGGCGGTGGCGCCGTCGCGTCCGTATTGGTCTACGGTGGCGATCATGTTGTGGTCGTATCCGTGTTTGGTGAGTACGTCGGCGATGACGGCGAGTGTTGCCGCGTTGGTGTGTTCGGCCGCGTGTCCGCCGCGCAGCAGGACGCGTTGCCGGATTTGATGCATAGGGAGGCCACGTCGACGGTGACGTTGGGACGTGCTTCGTAGATCATGCCGAGCACTCCGATGGGGACGCGTACCTGCTGCAGACGTAGGCCGTTTTCCAGATGGTATCCGCGTACGATTTCGCCGATGGGGTCTGGTAGGGATGCCACGTGGCGTACGCCTTGCGCGGCGGCGGTGATGCGCTGCTGGTCGAATTTGAGTCGGTCGAGTTTGCCGGCGTCCATGCCGTCGGTTTCGGCTTGGTTCATGTCGAGCGTGTTGGCTGCGGCGATGTCGTCCGCATGCTGGTCGAGTGCGTCGGCGATGGCGTTGAGCAGTTGGTTTTTGGCTTCGGTGTTTGCCTGGGCAAGTTGCGATTGCGCGGTGCGGGCTGCGTCGCCCATGGCGCATACTGCTTCGAACACGTCGGCGTTCATGGCGGTGCCTTGGTTCTGTGGATTCGTCATAGTCTCTTAGAATAGCGCGAAATCACGCCTCGCTGGGCAATGACGGCCATTTTCGGGTCGTTGGTTGCGCGGCGGGACGCGATTTCGTCAGTCGAGGCTGGTGATCAGTGGATTTGGTCGAGTCCCGGGTAAAGCGGGAAGTCTTCGGCAAGCTTGTCGACGCGCGCCTTGAGCGCGTCGACGTCGGCGTCCTGTCCTGCGGCGAGAGCGGTGCCGATGATGTCGGCGACTTCCTCGTATTCCTTGGGTCCGAAGCCGCGGGTGGCGAGTGCGCTGGTGCCGATGCGCAGGCCGGAGGCCACGGATGCGGGGCGTGGGTCGAACGGGACGGTGTTGCGGTTGATGGTGATGCCGCATTGTGCGAGCAGGTCTTCGCCTTGTTTGCCGTCCATTTCGCTGTTGCGTAGGTCGACCATGACCAGGTGCACGTCGGTGCCGCCGGTCAGGACGCTGATGCCGTTGTTTTTGACGTCGTCGGCCATGAGGCGTTCGGCAAGGATCTTGGCGCCGTCGAGGGTGCGTTGCATGCGGTCTTTGAATTCCGGGGTGGCGGCGACTTTGAAGGCGACGGCCTTGCCGGCGATGACGTGCATGAGCGGGCCGCCTTGCTGGCCGGGGAATACGGCGGAGTTGAGTTTCTTGGCGTATTCCTGCTTGGCGAGGATGAAGCCGGAGCGTGGGCCGCCGAGGGTTTTGTGCGCGGTGGAGGATACGACGTCGGCGTATGGGACGGGGCTTGGATGCAGTCCGGCGGCTACGAGGCCGGCGAAGTGGGCCATGTCCACCCAGAATTTGGCGCCGACCTCGTCGGCGATCTCCTTCATGGCTTTGAAGTCTTCGATGCGCGGGTAGGCGCTCCATCCGCCGATGATCATGGCGGGATGGGTTTCGAGCGCACGCTGGCGGATGATTTCCGGGTCGATGCGGAAGGTTTCGGGATTCACGCCGTAGGCTTCGGCGTGGTAGAAGCGGCCGGAGAAGTTGATTTTCATGCCATGGGTGAGGTGGCCGCCGTGGTCGAGGGCGAGGCCAAGGACCGTGTCGCCGGGTTTGACGAGCGCCTGGTAGACGGCTGCGTTGGCCTGTGCGCCGGAGTGCGGCTGTACGTTGGCGTATTCGGCGCCGAATAGGCTTTTTGGCGCGTTCGCGGGCGATGGTTTCGATTTTGTCCACCTGCTCGCAGCCGCCATAGTAGCGGCGTCCCGGATAGCTTCGGCGTATTTGTTGGTCAGTACGGAGCCTTGTGCCTGTAGGACGGCGCGTGGCACGAAATTCTCGGATGCGATCATTTCGAGTCCGTTTTGCTGCCTAGATAGTTCGGCGTCGAGGATTTCGGCGATTTCCGGATCCGCTTCGGCGATGGGCGCGTTGAACATGTCGTTCGGTGTTTGCGCAAGAGGTGATGCAGTCATGAAGCCCTCCTTGACTTCGGAATGATCATCCGCTGTACCGCGGGTTACAGAGCAGTGTACGTGTGAAAACGATCGGAGGAAAACCGGGTTTCGAAACATGTGGGAAATATGGCACCGCCTGCGCGCGAAGACATGGACGGCACGATCGCGGTGCCACGTGGAAAAGCAGGACCTTCCGTCGGCAATCGTATGGGGTCGGCGTCCCATTCCACGGACGCGAGGCGACGTTCTTCCCACCTGTGCCGGTACACTGAGAAGCACGTTTGACGTAATCTGTCCGTTCTATTGCTAAGGAAATCAAGTGACCACGTTCCACAGCACACGCAGCACCACCGATTCGCTTACCTCCAAGCAGGCCATCCGCAAGGGCATCGCCGATGATGGCGGCCTGTTCGTGACCGACTCCTTGGGTGAGACCCATGTGGATATCGCTTCCTTGGCCGGCAAGTCCTACCAGCAGATCGCGTTCGATGTGCTGTCCGTGCTGCTGCCGGACTACACCGAGGCCGAGCTCAAGGAGTGCATCGACGAGGCGTACGGCCCGCAGTGGTCCGACGAGAAGATCACTCCGGTCAAGCCGCTCGGCGATGACTATGTGATGGAACTGTTCAACGGTCCGACTTCCGCGTTCAAGGATGTGGCGCTGCAGATTCTGCCGCGTTTCATGGCGCGCACCACTCCGGCGGATGGCGACGCGGATGAGAAGATCATGATCGTCACCGCCACGTCCGGCGACACCGGCAAGGCCGCGTTGGCTGGTTTCGCGGACGCCGCGGGCACCGGCATCACCGTGTTCTATCCGGAAGGCAAGGTCAGCCAGGTGCAGGAGCTGCAGATGACCACGCAGTCCGGCTCCAATGTGAACGTGTGCGCGGTCAAGGGCAATTTCGATGACGCGCAGTCCGCCGTCAAGCGCATCTTCGGCGACAAGGAGCTTGCCGAACGTCTCGCCGATGATTCGCATGTGGTGCTTTCCTCCGCGAATTCCATCAATGTGGGCCGTCTGGTGCCGCAGGTCGTCTATTACTTCTCCGCGTACGCGCAGCTGCTGGAACGCCAGGTCATCAATGTGGGCGACGAGGTCGAGTTCGTTGTGCCGACGGGTAATTTCGGCGACATCCTCGCCGGCTATTACGCGAAGCTGCTGGGCCTGCCGGTCAAGCATCTTGTGGTGGCGTCCGACAAGAACAACGTGCTGTTCGACTTCCTGACTTCCGGCACGTACAACCGTCAGCGTCCGTTCTTCCAGACCATTTCCCCGTCGATGGATATCCTCATCTCATCGAACCTGGAGCGCATGCTGTATTACATGTCCGACAAGGACACGCGCCTGATCTCCATGCTGATGAACGATCTGAGCCAGTGGGGCGCCTACGAGGTTCCCGAGCCGATGATGAAGAAGATTCGTTCCATCTTCGGCACCGGTTGGGCCGATGAGAACCAGGTGCGCGAGATGATCGCGGACTGCTGGAACAAGAACCATTACGTGATCGACCCGCACACCGCATGCGGCTACTACGTCATGCAGCAGATGCCGCGCGATCCGCTCACGCCGCGCGTGCTGCTGTCCACCGCCAGCCCGTACAAGTTCCCGCGCGTAGTCAACGAATCTCTGGGTCTTGACGCGTCCGGCACCGATTTCGAATGCATGGACGTGCTTGCCAAGGCCACCGGCACCACCGCTCCGGCCGCGCTGCGCGGTCTTGAGACCGCCGACGTGCGTTTCGACCATGTCGTTGACATCGACGGTATGGAAGGTTTTGTCGAGCAGGCCGCCAAAGCTCTGTAAAAACTCTGTAAGCGAAGCATACTTTCACATCGTTAAAGCCATC
>ENA-OQAL01000161-OQAL01000161.1-human-gut-metagenome-genome-assembly--contig:-NODE-161-length-17471-cov-2.441709_pt1 | contig 17471 bp, 23 predicted proteins | sample MGYA00242491_ERZ504519 | MGnify/ENA primary metagenome ERZ504519 (study PRJEB26092, sample SAMD00036260) | human gut metagenome | host: Homo sapiens | study: EMG produced TPA metagenomics assembly of... | reverse complement strand
TGGGCATCACCAAGGCCTCGCTGGCAACCGATTCCTGGTTGTCCGCGGCTTCCTTCCAGGAGACCACCCGCGTGCTTACCGAAGCCGCTCTGAGCCAGAAGGTCGATGACCTCAAGGGCCTCAAGGAGAACGTCATCATCGGTAAGCTCATCCCGGCAGGTACCCGGCCTTGCCCGTTACCGTAACGCCGTGGTCGAGCCTGACAAGGCCATTCGCGACACCATCTACCCGAACTTCGGTTTGGGTGGCGACGAGTCCGATGCCGCCTTCGCGACGCCGATCTGTCCGAAGTCGACTTCTCGAACATCGACTTCGGAGATCTGAAGCTCGGCGACGACTTCAATCCGGATGACTTCCTGGACGACAATGGCGGTCAGATGGATTTGGGCGACACCCTGTGATCCGAAAAGCGATGATGGAATGGCATAACGTCTGAAATCATCTCAATACATGAATGGGGAATTGCTGGAAACAGCTGATCCCCATTTTTTTTAATGCGGAACTATTTTTTAATGCGGAACTGCAGTTGCTGCGATCTCTACGACAACAGTCAGCCTATTGCGGAACCGTACGTATTGCAGAGCGGATATCTTCATCGCAAAATCGCATGGCAAATTACAATGAAGGTATGAGCTTTCTTCCATATCCGCCTCCACCTGAACCAGGTTGGTATGACGATGATGCCACAGTAATGTCTTCTCTCGTTGAGCCCGCCATGGCGGAGGCTGCGCAGTCGCAGCCAACATCGCAGCCAACATACGAATCACCGGAATCCCAAGCATTCCAAGCATTGGAAAATGTGCAGGAATCCGCGGAATCGTATGCGGCGAACATACAGCCGGTGGAACAGGCTGCCGCGGCGCTGGAACCGTCCGACGTCGAACCGGTCAATGACGATGATGACATCGACTGGGATGGCACGGTGCTGTCTTCGGCGTTCACCATGAAGCAGCCGAAGCTGGAGTATGTGCTTTACAACGAGCAGACCGGCCAGGAAGTGATCGTCGATATGGGTGTGCTGCTGGGGCGCAAGCCTTCCGCTGAAGTGCCGGAAGGTGCGAAATTCGTGAAGTTGGAGGATCCGACGCGCACCATCTCACGTAATCATGCGGCGATCAGCTTCGATCAGGATGGCACGTTGTGGATTGAGGATTACGGATCGCTTAATGGCACGTACATTATTCAAGGCGATGAGGAGACCAAGGTCGAGCACGAGCCAATAAAGTTTGAGGTACCTTGCACGGTTCGTATCGGAGACCAGTTTTTCACGCTCGAACAGCGTTGATTGAGACGTTGTTTTCGCATCGCCAAGTATGCCGTCAAACCGCAAGGTTTGGAATGAGTGAAATGACGGTGCGACAATGAACGATATCGAGAGCCGAAGAGGGCTGTATGCGTGAGGATGCGCGTACAGCCCTCTTCGACTATTGCGATTCGTTGCCTGTCGACTGGTGCTTGCTGACTGACTGTTTGCTACTGGCGCAGGCGGATGGCCGCGTTGACGGCGGAATCATTGAGACCGGCAAGCCAGTCAAGCAGATCCGGGTAGATGTTTGGATTGCGTGCGAGGAAGGGGTGCAGCTCCGGAGCCTCGCTCGCGATCTGGGCCATCAGCATCTTGTCTTGCGTGGTCATGGCCAATTCCGCGGTAAAACCGCTATTCGACACGGCCGGTTCCTGCGGCTGCATGGCGTACTGGGCGTTGTCCGCGTACGGCTGCCCGTCATATTGCGGCTGATCGTATTGCGGCTGGGCCGAAGAATAATCGGCCACTTCCGACAAATCCGCTGGATTGGCATACGGGTCGACGTATTCCGTTGAAACGTCGCTCGCCATATTCGATGCCGACGCTTCCATGAACGATCCAGACTGGTATTGGTCGCTGCCGGTGGTTGGTATTGCATCTGATACTGCGCTTCCGACGCTTGCTGCGGCTGCTGATACTGCGCTTGCGTTAGGGATTGCTGTGCCTGTTCCGGAGTGGTTTCGGTATTCCTCCGCATAACGCCTTCCTGCGGAACCGGCCACCCCATCGCGACCAGCTGCTGTCGTGCGCGCTCATCGCCGAATTGGGCGACCCAACGTTCAGACCCGGATACGCACGCGGATTGGCAACCACATTCGCGCCGAATTCCGGATTTTCGTAAGCGATTTTCGCCAGAAACACGGGATCTGCGTTCGGATCCTGCACGGCCGCCACCGCGGCATCGAAATCGACCATCATGATCTCCTTATCTCGTGTTCTGTAAATATTGTATTGAATACGCTGATATAACGTGACAAATCCGATTATTGACGATTGTCATTGCGGGAACATGCGCATTATTGGACGGCACGTAACGTTTGCAATGTGCTTTCCTGTAAATCGCCGATATCCTCGTGATCGTCGATTTTGCTGACGTTCCAATCGTCATTTGCCGAATAATCCGATGATTTGCCGCATATATCAAGCACAATCACGGTGACGTTGTCGTTGCCGCCCGCGTCGAGCGCGGACTGCACCAGCATATCCGCGGCGACTTGCGGATCGCCATATGCGGCCGCCACATCGGCGAGCAGTTCCCGATCGATCTGCGTGTGCAGGCCATCCGAGCAGATGATGAACGTCCCGTGGAGCGCGCCGCATACCAGTCCGGCTGAATGCCGTCAGGAGCGCCGACGCATTGGGTGATGATATTGCGCGGTATGCATCGGTTCGCCTCGTCCGGTAGCATTTCGCCGGTGTCGATGGCGTTCTGCCGTTTGGAATGGTCACGTGTGATCCGGGTCAGCGACTCCGCCATCCAATGGCCTTCCGCATCGGCGCGCATATGGTAGGTGCGTGAATCTCCGACATTGATGACGTAGCAGTACTCATCGATGGCTTGTTCATGCACGCTATCTTCAACGCGAGTCGCAGCACCACGCCGGTGATGGTGGTTCCGGCGATGCCGCCAAGCTCCTGGCCAAGTTCGAGCACCTGTTGCTGCGATTGGCTCAACGCATGTTCGATGGACGTACGGTTGCGCGACGGCTGTTCGGCAAGCTGCGAGAAACATGCCGCCACCTGTGCGCTGGCCCGCTCGCCGCCTTTGCCGCCGCCCATGCCATCGCATACGACATATACGCCACGGCTGGCGAGAGCGTTGTCTTGGTTGTTTTTTCTTTTGCACCCGACATTGCTATTCAGGCCGGCTCGATGCTACGGAAGATCATGAGTCCCGTCCTTTCTTACGATTGTGCTTCCGATCGCTGCCGTTGTTCCGCCCGCTGCGGTTGCTGCGGAAGTGGAAAAACGTCGGCAAGCGAAAGTTTGGCACGCCATCGGCGTAACGTCGGCAATGACTTGAGCATGTACTTGCGTTCCTGCGTAATATCGCGCCAATACTGCTGCACATGCTCTTCGTTGACGAAATTACCGGAGAAGGCCGCGTAATCGGCTTGCGCGCCCAAAGCGAGCAAGGTCTCGCGGGAAATATCCATCTGATTCGCGATCGAAACCGCCTGTTCGCTGCGTGTGCCTCGAATGTCGAGTCCGCTTTGCCGTGCGAGCGCGGCGACCGATTGCCAGCCGGCTGCCACACGCTGCTGCGTGCTGCCGTGTTTTCTTGATCGTGCCAGTGCGATCGCTTTGATGGCGAGCAGGAGACCGCATATGATGAGCAGCGTCCATAGAGGGCTTCCGTAGATGGCTACTTTTCTTGCGATTCTGCCGAAATGCTGCCAGAACAGGTTGGCTGAGGTTTCGTCGGCCATGCTTCCGCCGATTGAGGACTTGCCTTTGGCCTGGGTGTCGTCGCGTAGCGGGTCGGTGAGTGGTACCGGGGGCTGGCGTACCAGGGTTTGCGGATTCGGTGGGGTGAGGTTCTGGTTTTCGTCGGGGACTTTGGTTTCCTTTGGCGTTGGATAGAATGCCACCCAACCGTAGCCGTCCAGTTTGATTTCCACCCATGCGGTCACGTCGTTGCCGGTGAATTTCGTGATGGTGGTTGTTCCTTGTTCTTCGGTGCGGCTTTCGCTGATTTCACCTTCGTCGTCTTTTGGCAGGAATCCGAGTACCACACGGCTGGGAAGACCTAGGCTGCGTGCCATCAATGCCATGGCGGAGGCGTATTGTTCACTGTCTCCGACCATGGCCGTTCCGGCGAGCAGTTGGTCGATGCGGTAGTTGCCGTGGCCTGCGGTTGACGGGTAGTCGCCGCTTAATCCGTGTGAGAACCAGCCGGATTCTTTGAGCTTTTCGGCTAAGGCCTGGGCTGCTTCGCCGCCTTTGGATTGGCCTCCGGCGATGGCTGTGGCGAGTTTGTCTACGCAGTCGGGCACATCTTCGGCTTTTGGCTGGCTGATGGCGGCCGCGTCTGTTTTGGCGATCTGTTTGTCGGTGGGACCGTTGGCATGATGCCGGTTCCGTGTAGGTGAGACCTCGGAGGTGCGTGAGGGGTAGATGGCCGACATGGTGTCGCTGTTGTAGTAGAACGAGTCGGAGTTTTCGCTGTTGTCGAATGTCACGCTGGATGCGGCTCCGGCCATGGGCAGCCAGTAGTCGCTGAGTCCTTTGTCCACGGTGAATGTGGCGGTGAATTTCTTGCCTTCGGCATTGTTGGTGATGGAGGTGCCGACACGTCGGTAATTGGAGGAGTCCGACGACATGGTGGAGTCGGACAGATTCCATACGTTGCCGTCGAAACGGTCCATGACCGCTAGTCGCACGCTTGATCCAGCGGGCAGGTTTCGACGGTGAGGAGCACGTCGTCCTTACTGTTTGTAATGTACGAGCGCATGCCGCTTAACGGACTGGTGTAATTGTACGGGCTAAGCGGCGGATCATAATGGTCGCGCAGAATGGTGCGGTCCTGATCGACGACGAGGCATCCTCCAATCGCCAATGCGACGGAAAGCACCACGATCACGATGGAACTGAGCCAACGTCCCAATTCCAGTAATTTCCAACGTGCGCTGATCCAAATCACCAATATGAGCGCCATTATGGTGCCTACGAACATGCGGTAATAGCCGGAAGATGAGCCGAGCAGCGCGCAAATCGCAAGATTGGCGGTAACGGGAATAATGGCGATCATGGTGAATCGGCCATCTTCAGTCACTGCGAAAATGCCGGTCAGTAGCGCGAACCACAGGCAGATGGTCCATACGGCCAGCAAACAGCCATCGGCGGTACCGGTAGGAGGTTCGACCGACAGAATGAATTTGAACGATCCGAGCATGTTCATCCAGCCTTGTGTAAGCGTGCGCAAGGTCGGAACAATATGGGCGATGGTGGTGTCGTTGAGGAACAGTACAGGGCCGACAACCAGCTGGGCGACGGCCATGAACAGCATCTGCCACCAGAGACGAAGTGCCGGAACCGTGCCTGCGAGCGCCACGAGAGATCCGATGATGGTGGCCGGAATGGCGGCGAGCGCCCAGGATGTGGCCGATCCGTAGACGTCGATGAGGTTGCTGGCGGCGGCGAGGGTGAGTAGGGCTGCGACGAGCAGGCTTGCGTATTGCGAGGCGCGTGTCCGGCGTAGGTAGGGGAGTGCCTGTGATTTGCCGTCGCGTGACATCCAGATGACGGAGTGTGTGGAGTCGGCCCATGAGCCGGTGCCGGTTCCGGTGAAGGTGTTGCCGAATCCGGTGGTGCGGTCGGTGTCGCCGGTGTGGTGTTGTGGGTGGAAAGTCCTGTGGTGCTCATTCCAGTACCCCCATGATCATTGGGAGATCGTCTAGGTTTCCTACGGTCGCCAGGGTGAAATCGGCGTATCGTTTGATGGCGCGTGGCTGTCCGATGGCGGTTTGCAGTACCACGCAGGTTGCGGATCGGGGGGAGTGCGAGCGCCATGTGTTTGATTTCGTCGATGTTTTTGAGCCTGCCGACGGTGATGTAGTAGAACGATGAGTCGGGGGCATGGGCGAGGGTGGTTTGCGCCAGATTCGGATTGTCGCTGATATCGGGGGAGATGGCGCTGCAGCCGTCAAGGAATTCCGTGGAGTTGCGTGGCATGATGTGTTCGGTTCCCGCGTGTGAGGTCACCGGTCGGTTTTGGAGCAGGCATTGCACGCCGATGGAGGCATGGACGGATACCGCCAGTTCGAATTCGTCGGAGCTCACATAGTCGTCGGGGTTCACGCTGATGGTCAATGCGGTGTCGGTGCGTCGGGTCGCCTCGTATTGACGGATCATCAGTGCGCCTGTTTTGCGGAGCTGAGCCAGTGCACGTTGCGTACGTCGTCGCCTGGCTCGTATTCACGCAGTCCGTAGAAATCGAGGTCGTCGTCGACGATTTCGCCGCTTGGCTGGCCTTCGAGATCTCGCGGAATTCCGGCGTTGAGTGTGTTCAGCATAACGGTTTTCGGGTGGATGAACACGTTGATTTGGTCGACAAGTTTCTTTCGTGTCGTACGAGTCCGAATGGGTCGCCTTTGCGTATGGACAGGGGACCGACCGGCAGTACCGCGCGGGAGACGGCGGTGAATTCCACGGTGGTTTGGCGTGATTGGCCGGCGGCGAGCATGGGGATGGCGAATCGTTCGTGGCTGTCTCCGATGGGCAGGTCGCCGCGTGCTGATGTGGTTGGCGTGCGCCTGGATTGGTCGACGCACACATCGACTTTCACCGTGTCTGACACGGTGACGCGCCTGCTGGACACGTCTATGGTGGCGGTGAACGACGTGTTGCCGAGCGACAGCATGATGGCGGCGACCATCATGCATGCGAACACGATCGCCATGGTCAGCAGTTCATGCCAGCTGAGGATTGTGAACGCTATGAGTGAGGCGATGGCGAGTCCGGTCACGGCCCATCCGAGCGGCGACACGTATGAGGTGACCAGTCGTTTGATGCGATGCTTGATGCGACGCAGGGATCGTTGCATGGTTCTCCTGCGCTGCATGGTTTTGGATTGTCGCATGCTTGACCTTTCGGGGGTTTACGACGTTTCGTGTGGGGTGTGCGCTTTGCGTGTGCCGTGTCGTACGCGGCTGGCTGCGCCGTGCGTTTCAGGCGGTGGCGCCCACGGTCGGTGAAGGCACTTCATTGAGGATCTGTTCGATCATCTGTTCGGGGGTGGATCCCGCGAATGTGGCCTCCGCGGTGAGCGTGATGCGGTGTGCGAGCACGGCGACGGCCAGTTGCTTCACATCGTCGGGCACCACGTATCCGCGATTGCTGGACGCGGCCCACACGCGGGCGCATCGGGTCAGTGCGAGCGCGCCTCGCATGGACGATCCGACTTGGATGCGTTCGTTGTGGCGCGTCGCTTCCACCAAGCGCACGATGTATTCGATGATCGCGTCGTCGAGACGCACGGTTTCGCTGATGGCGCGCATGCGCAGCACGTCGTTGCCGGTGAGCACCGCATGTACGGTGGAGGCACGGTCGGTGACGTTGACCTGCTTGAGGATGTTCACGCTTACGTCATGGCTCGGATAGCCGATGGTTGTTTTGATGAGGAAACGGTCCATCTGCGCCTCAGGCAGTTTGTAGGTGCCGAGTTGCTCGATGGGGTTCTGGGGTGGCGATCGACCATGAACGGCTGCGGTACCGCATGGGTTTCGCCGTCGACGGTGACTTTCTGCTCTTCCATGACCTCGAGCAGTGCGGACTGCGTTTTTTTGGCGAGGCTCGGTTGATTTCGTCGGCGAGCACGATGGATGCGAAAATCGGACCTTCGCGGTATTCGAATTTCGCCGTTCTTCTGGTCGTAGTAGGTTACGCCGACCACGTCGGACGGCAGCAGATCCGGAGTGAACTGGATACGTTTGAACGACATGTCGATGGAGTTGGCGAGGCCGCGGGCCAGCTGCGTTTTGCCGGTCCCCGGATTGTCTTCGAGCAGAATGTGGCCACCGACGATCATGGCGGTGGCGCATTGGCGGATCGGCTGTTCCTTGCCGACCACGACTTGGGAGACGTTGCCGACCAGTTGGGCGAACAGTTCATGGAATTCGGTGATGTCGGCCTGCGGCGCGGACATCATGGAAGAAGCCATGGCCGGCTGCGCGGGCTTGACGCTTGGTGCCGTAGTCTGCGGGAATTGGCGCGTTGCCATTACGGGAGCCGATTGCGATTGTGGTAGCGGCTGTTGTGTTGGAGCGGATTGCGTCGGTTGCGCCTGCATGGGCTGCGCCATTGGAACCGTAGGCCTCGTCGGCCTGGAAGGAGTTGCGTTATGCGTGCTGAGTACCGTGCCCTCCTCGTCGGCGTCGAACGTGTTGGCGGCGTAGTGGGTAGCGTTATGCGTGCTGAGTACCGTGCCTCTTCGTCTCCGTCCTGTTCCTGCGGATGCGTCGGCAGGCTTGGAGCTTGGAATGCGGGGCGTGCCTGCGGATTGCCGGGCTGTTGCGGCTTGCTCATATGGCGCCCAATGGAACCAGCTGGGTGGCGTCGTCGTTTCGTTGCTCATAGGTACTCCTTGGTTGCTTCTATTGATCGTATTGATGATTGGTTGTGATGTTGAATTTGCTTATTTGACGGTGAATGAGATGCCTCGCGCCTGTTTTCCTGCCAACCCTGTTCGTAATGAGATGGCTGAAGCATTGGTGTCTATCGAGGATTGCGTCTCTCCATTATCAGGGGTTGGTCCCGGTTCCGGATCGGGGGTTTCTCCTCGTATCGGACTCCGGTCACGGGATCAGAGCTTTCTTGGTCGCATTGATTTCTGGTTCCCCGGCAGTGGTGATCACGCGAACCTCCCAATCGCATCTGGTACCGGGAAGGACTGGTGATGTCGGAAACATCCAGTGTGCCGTTAGCTGGCCAATCGTAGGTATGCGAGCTTTCCCCTGCCGGAGTGATGACGATCTGGCCTTTGACACTTCGCCCGTGGGCCTCCCAACTACCGCCATTGACATGAATGATGTTGGCGTTCTGTGTATCCCACGTCAATGAGGATGGCAGTGTGATTTCCGCTGGCTTTTTGTTGCCGACGGTATTATCGGTAGCGATTGCTGGGTCGCTGAGATGTGAGGTGTCGATGAAGTACTGTTGCACGCTTACCGTATCGCAGGTGCTCCAATCACCGGAAAGCGGCCATTCGGCTCTGCTCTCATGAACATCATCATCGTAATAACCCTTGGCCTTTACAACGAAACCTGTGACGCGTCCACCTTTTCTGGACCAGGTCGCCACACATGTGTTGTTGTTGAGTTCCAGCTTCACATTGGTTGGAGGATCGACTGCTGTGAAAGTCGAAACGGACGCTTCGTTGCGCAATGAGCCACTGCGTTCCGTAACCACGGTAATCGTCGGCTTAAGTTTTCTGTAGTACCACTCGTTCTTAATGTCGAATTCGACGGAATAATCCTTGGCGCTTGTCTCCACGGATTTGTCTTCGCCCTCGATGCTTACCGTAATCGACTGGTATTTCGAGTTACGTGCGTCATTGATCCGTCCTCTCACCACGATCTTGTCGCCTGATTGATCGGCGGAAATAGTCGGATTGTCAGGCGTACCCCAAGGCGAAACGGCATTGGATGCCGTGGAGGGCTGGCTCCAGTTCACTTTGTTATGCGCCTTGACCGTGGCGGTATAGGATGCGCCGTCGGTGATCGCATTGTCGTCGAAATTTTGACGTGATGCTGGTGCCAGTGACTTCCTGGACCGGATTCGCCACATTCGGACCGCTCAACGTCGCCTGATACTTGTCGACGGCGGAGAAATTACCCTCCAAAGCCTTCCATGTGACAGTGATGGTGTTCTTGCTAGCTTCGGCCTTCACATCGGTCGGCGCGTCCGGAAGCTTGTCAGGCGTGCCTTCCACGCCATTCGACTCCTTCGACCAGCCGACCTCATTCTTGGCCTGCACCTTGAACGAGTACGTCTTGCCGTTCTTCAAGCCGGTGATTTGGCAGGAGGTCACGGATCCGCACGATTTCTCGCCGGAACCGTCGCCGCCCCACGACACCTTGTATTCGCTGATCGGACTGCCGTTCGAAGAGCCGGCCGTCCAACTCAGATTCACCGCGCCATCCTGCGGGTCTCCGGCGATGGGGGGAGAGCAGCGGCGCATCCCGGCTTGTCCATCACCGAAACGTTGATGGTGCCCGTCACCTCACGTTCCTTCGTATTGGTGGCATCGCGCACGTTGACGATCACCTTGTTGGTGCTCGCGCCGATATCGGACGCGGCGTTGATCGACACCACACCGTTGGACGGGCAGTCCACGGTCAGCTTCGACGCGCCATCGGACGTGCATCCGGTCACGGTCAATGCGGAATCGGGGAACGGATTATACGCATCGGACAGCAGGTTCACTTCCTCACTGGATCCTGCCTTGACCTTCACGGTTTTCGCGTTGATGCGTGCCAAAGGCCTGTTGGAGGCCGTCACACGAACCGTGACGCCCGCACTCACCGTGCCCTTCGAATATTGAATCGAAATCGGCACGCTCACCGTTGTTCCCGGCGAAGCGGTCTTGTCGGCGGACACGGTCAGCTTGCCGTTCGAACTCACCTTGGCGCTCACCTGGTCGGAATCGGTGCCACCCGAATACGTGTACTGCTTCTCATCGTCATACAGGTCGGACGCCGAATGGGTCAACGCGGTCAGATCGATGGTGGCGGCGCTTTCTCCTGCGACCACGTCAATGGTGGACGAGGAGAACGTCGGCGCGGGCATGTCACGTCCGATCACGGTGATCGGCAACGTCAACACCGCCGAATTGATGATTTCACATTATCGTTCTTGTCGCGTTTGCCATCCACCGCGGTGAAGGTGATGGACGCTGGACCGGAATAATCCTTTGATGCGGTGAACTTCAACGTCTGGTCGTTCACATACAGGTCTCCGTCCGCGGCCTTCGTGGCGCTCACCGAATCGGCGCCGTCCACATACGCGATCTTGCCTGCGCCCACGCGCACATAATCGGCGATATTGATGGTGATCGTCTCGCGTGCGTTCACCTTCAATGCCGGCGCCTTCGGTCGAAGGGTCGGCGGGAACACGCCGTACGCGGGCACTTGGATGAACGCCGTGGACGTGATGTTGTATGTCGTGTTGGTCACGGTGTACGGCACGGCTCGCGCCTCATCCGTCAAGTCCACGCTAATGGTCGTGGACTTGTCACCGCCCTTGACATGCGCATGGTCGGTGGCGGAATCATCCACGGCCACCTGCAGTTCGTCGGCGCTGCCGGAAGGGTTCGCGATCCATTGCGAAACGTCCACGTCGATGGATTTCTTATCGATCGTCGCGGGAAGATGGCACACGGTAGTCGTATGCTGTCGGCGGTTCGATGGTGGCGTTGTCGTCCACGTTCACCGTCAATGTCGCGGTGTCGGACAATCCTGCCTTGTCTTTGACCGTATACACCACGTAATAGGTGCCCGCCTGCTGAGGAGTGGTGAAGGCGAGCGTATTGTCCGCCACGGTCACATTGCTGATGTCTTGCGATTCGACGTTTTCGCTGACGGCCAGGTCGGTGTTGTCTCCGGAGATTGTCGTTTTGCGCCACGGGCACGGTTGCTGCGGTGTTGGGGCGCAATGTGATTTCGTCGTCGCGCGCGTATACGCCCGAGTCGGTGCCGGATGTGAATACGCCTACGCGGATTTGCGCTTGGGATCGTTGGCCGGTCCAGTCTTCGACGGCGTATGAGAAGGTGTCCGTTCCTGTGGAGTCGGCATAGGCTTCGTATACCAGGTAGGTGGCGCCGACTTCGCTGATGCGTCCGAGTGTCGGCGCCTTGTTGCCGAGACCGAGCAGCTGCACGTCGTCGCCGTCGGCGTCGATGCCGGTCAAGGTGATCGGGATCTGGACTTTTTGGCCGGCCGCGACTTGCGCCTCGACGTCGGATGGTGTTGGCGCAGCTTGTTGGAAGCGTCTTTTTGATGCACGTTGATGGTGATTGTGGCGGATGCCGCGTTGCCGAGATTGTCTTTGACGGTGTACGTTACGGGGAAGGATCCGGTTTGGTCGGATGCTTGGTATCGTACGGTGTTGCCTGATACGAATACGAGTCCTTTGAACGTGTTTTTGTCGTATTGCAGGTCGTTTTGCAGGCTTACCGTGGTGCCGTCGGAGTAGGTCACGTGGTCGAGCACGTCGATGGAGACGATGCCGTCGGTGCGTACCTGCGTGGTGATGTTGTCGGCTTTCGGCACGGAGTTGGAAGTGGTCAGTGCCGGTGGCTGCAGTACGATCACGCCGGTTGACGTGCCTGCCGCGTTGGCGACGCTGTATGTGATCTGCACGGGCTCGGTCGGTACCTGCCGTGCGGTGATGTAGACGCGCTTGTTGCTTACGACGCCGGTTTTGATGCCGCTTGCCGCGTCGGCGGTCACGTTGGTCACGGATAGCACACCGCCCATCGGGTCGACGTCGTTAGACAGTGGTTCCACGATTGCGGTGTTGTCGGCGCCGAGCAGTGCCACGTCGTGGCGGCGTGGGTTTGGCGGAGTCTCCGGCCACGGCCTGCACTTCGATGCGGGCCAGACCGGTCGAGGGGATGGATCCTTGTGTGATGGTGTAGGGCACGTAGTAGGTGCCGGGGTTGGATGCGCTGAAGGTGAACGACATGTCGGCGGCGTTCATGGTGGTGGATGCGCCGGATGGGGTTTCCACGGCGGTCAGCTGCGCGGGTTCGGCCGAGGTGCCATGCACGTATTGTTTGAGCGTGATGGTGGTGCGCGTGTCTGGCGTGGTCTGCTTGACGGCCGGATCGATCACCGCGGCCAGCGTGTTGGCCGGTTTCACTGAGAAATACACCATGCCGGTGCCGGTTTGCTGGCCGTCGGAAACGGTCACTTCGATGCCGGCGCGTCCGGAAGACATGGATCCCGCGTTGAACACGAGCTGCCCGTCGGCGCGTGTGGAACGGTCACCTGGTCGGTGTTTTGCGGGGTTGCGGATACGAGGGTGAGCGGGTCGCCGTCGGGATCGGAGAAGCTGCCCAATGCGTTGGTGGTGTAGGTCGCTCCTTGTTCCACGTCGATTTCCGGTGGCGTATCGGTTTGCTGGGGCGCGTTGTCGTCGCCTCCGACCAAGGTGAGGTTCACGTTGGCGTTGGAGGTTTGCCCGCGTCCGTCGGAGATTTCATAGCTGAACGATACGGACCTTCGGATGCCGCGGAGGCGTCGAGCTGCAGATATCGTCCGTCGTATACGGGGGAAACGCTGATGTTGGCGCCGTCGGGGGCGCTTACCGAGGTGATGCGCAGTACGGAGCAGTCGGTCTGTTCGTCGTTGCGGAGCACGTCGAGGATCTGCTGCGATCCTGTTCTCGCGCCGAACGAATCGTCTTCGGCTTTGATCTGGCCGGATTGCGACGAGCAGGTCTTGCTGAATTATGCTGGTTGTTGGCGCTGTCGTTGTTCTGTTCCTGTTGCTTCGACTGTTTGGTTTCCACCTTGTTCCACTGGATTTTGATGACCTTGGTGGATTCCTGTGGATTCCAGACGTTGCCGTTGACCACGTCGTTGAGTATGACCAGGCGATGGTTGGTGCGGAATATCAGTTCCGAAGTGGCGTTGATGTTGGTCAGGGTGTCGAATGCCGTATCCGAGCCGTCTACGGAGCACACTTTGGCGTAATTGTTGGCTTTCTGCGCCCATGCGGCGAACACGCATCCGCCTGTGGACACCGGTTGGGCGGCTTCGCCCTTGCCGGAATTCGTTGTTTCCGCGGTCTTTTTGGTGTTGAGATCCACCGTTGCGAGTCCGCGCGGCGTCGCCACGGCCACCCATCCGTTTTGCTTGCCGTCCGTGGAGGGGGCCTGCAGCGTCATATCGCCCTGCAGGTTGATGGTCGCGCTTCCCTGCGGCCAGTACACGGTGCTTTTCGCCGCCGCCACTGGGGTTTTGCCGATGATGGTGAACGATTCGCGTGCGGGGCGCCTTCGATCGTGCCGACTTGCTCACGCGTGCCCTGCGGCCCTTTGATGCTCAGCACCGCGCCATCGGAAGCTCGGTATCCGTATACGGTTCCGTCATGCGTCACCGCGATCTTTCCGCCGGATCCCAGTTTCATGTTCGGCTTGTCGGTGGTGGGGTTGACGGATTTCACATCGGAAGCGGATCCCACCCACACATTGCCGGTTTTGGTGTTGATGAAAGCCGCGGTATCGCCTCCGATAATGGTTTCGATATCCGTTTTGATGGCGGTGTTGCCGGTTTCGCTAATGGTGGAAGCCGCGATATTGCTGGCTTTGGTGCCTTCGGAGATCACCGTGTCGCCATCATGCTGTGCCACGTCGAAACGGGAGGCTGCGGATGAGACTCCGGCGTTCACATCCTTGTTCTTCGCATTGAATCGTGCGGCCTTGCGATCTTTCAACGAGGTGATCCACACGGTGCCGTCGTCGAGCTGCACATGCCGTTGCGTCACCGAACTGACGATGAACGCGCCCGCGATGATGCCCAGCAGCAGAAGCAGCATGACGATCGGCGTGATCCACCGCCTGCTTCCCGACGGCAACAGCAGTTTGCGTACCATTGATCCGAAACGTAGTTGACGTTCATATGATTGCGCCGATTGGTTGGCACCGTTCTTGCGTTTGCCCATTCCTGGCTCTTCCCTGAATGTTCCGATTGTCGTTGTGATCGGTCCGTATATGCCGTTTGCGATTGAAAATATGCCGTTGGACGGTCCGGTTGCGAAGTATGGTGATGCTTATGGTTTGGCCGCGCACGCGATCGCAGGATTCTGCGACATCTGCCGGTCCGCTCGGATGAGGCTCACCTGGATGCAGGTCTGCGAGCCGTCGGCAGGTTTGATGCTGATGCGCGTGTCGGTGGTGGTTCCTTGGGCGTTCGGGTCTACTCCTGCATCGCCTACCAGCGACCATGCGTACGAATCGCCGTCCTGAGGGTCGGGGTTCACCCATGTGAACTGCACGCTGCTGTCATCGGCGGAATATGAGCCGGCCAGATTCTCGACACTGGGCACGCTACTTGTGGTGATGGCCGAATCAGGCGAATCGTTGTCCTGATCGTGCGTTCCCGGATTCTCGATCTGCACGCTGCTATTGTCGGAAGCCGAATCCATATTCGGCAAGATCACATACGCGAACACCAACGCGACGGCCGTGATCGCGGCAACCGCCGAAACGACAATCGCAAGAGGCTTGGCCCAAGTGTTGCGCTGTTTTGGAACAACCGCGGCTGCCTGGCTGCTTGCCTGGGACTGTGCGTACAGATTTTGCGGGAACGGCGGTTCGCCTTCGACCGTGGTCGGCGTGGCATGGCCATACAATTCCTGCTGCGCACGCTGCATGTCACGCGCGAAATCGTATGCGGAATAATATCTGTCTTCCGGCGTTTTTATTCAACGCCTTGCGTAAAATCCGCTCCACTTGCGGGGGAATATCCGGCCTATTGAGCTTAGGGAGCGGATCGGTGAGAATGATGTTTCTCAGCAGAGCGCTGCGTTCTTTGCCCCTGGTCGAGCCAAGGGCCGCGAAAATAGCCGTATTCATATGGCGACTGGCCCGTCAGCATGGCGAACAGCGTCGCTCCCAGCGAATAAATATCGGAGGATTCGTTGCCTCCGCCGTTCTTTGCAAGCACTTCCGGCGGAGCCCACGCGATGGTGTAGCCGATGCCGGGACGCCCGTAGATCGTTCCCGCGATGCCGAAATCGGAAAGCATGGGCATGCCATGCGTGTTGATGAGAATATTGCTGGGCTTGATGTCGCGGTGGATGATGCCTTCGCGGTGCGCTGTGGAAAGGGCGCTCGCCAGATTGATGCCGACGGTGAGCATCTGGTCTGCGTTGAGCCTGTTGGATTCCAGGAAGGTCTTGTAATTGCCTCCCGGAGCGTATTCGAACACGGTGTATCCGTTGCCCGTGGTGGTGACGCCGCTTTCATACACCGAAAGAATGTAGGGATGCGAGGAGATCCTGCCCATGAAGTTCGCTTCGGAACGGAACCGCGCCGCCGCGTGCGGATCGAGCGTTCCCTTGCTGACCTTGATGGCCACTTGTCGGCTGGGGGAAAGCTGCTGGTACAAATACACGTTCGCTTCGGAACCTGAACCCAACTTTTGGGCGAATGTATACCCAGGGATTTGAGGGGGAATGCCGTTCATGGCTTCCATATGCTCTCTTTCCTCGTGGTGCGTATGCTTTTCGGCCGCTCTCTCTCTGGATCCCATCCTAACTGAAGACCAACCCAGAAACCTATCAGCAAGGGGTCAAAATGTCCATATACAAAGACGGGCATCTGAGACATGTTGTGGCTGAATAATAGAAGTCGTAGTGATAGAAAGAACGTGCGAACCTTAAGAGACGGCCTTCGTGGCGACGATGAGGGTACATACATTCAGTTGCTGGATGACGGGCATCTGGCTCAAATGGAAATGACCATTGATGTGTTGTCGGCGTTGCTGCAGATGCCACGAAGGAGTGGTTGCACCGCAGATTGTGTTGGATAAAGGTTGGCTTCGAGACAACTTTGTAGGTTCCGGATTTGTCAGGTAAAGGAGGGCGAGACTAGTAGTGTTGGGAGGCATGATGAATTTGGAAGACCTTGACCGCGTCACGTTGGTTGCGGGCGCGCCGAGCAGTGGAAAACCGAGTTTGCGCTGGGCATGCTGGTTGCCGCAATGAGGCGGTATGGTGACGGGAATGCCGTGATGACGGTGTCTGGCAGGCAGATCGCCGATGCGTTGGGCGATCGGGCGATCCGCGAATTGTCGGCCGTGTCGCAGGCGCGACCGGTCACTACGTTGCCTGCGTCGCATTCCGTCTGCTGACGGCCGTGAGATCAAGTCAAGGCGAACCGTTGCCGAAACTGTTGAACGGTGCGGAACAGGATGTGATCATCCGCAAGGTACTGGCTTCGCATGTGGAGCATAGGCAACATGGCGACGATTGCGCCACCTGCGATCTGCTGCGCACCTATTTCGCGGTTTCCGAATGGTCAGGACTGGTGGCCGACGATTCCACCGACGCATTCGCCAACCAATTGCGCGACATGCTCGCACGCATGAACGAGATTGGCGCGAAACCGCAGTTCGAAGACATGCTGATCGCCCGTGCGGCCAGCAGGGACGGCATGCTTGACGAACGTCGCGAACGCTGCGCACTCAATGGCGTCTCGCCTTCGCCTTGCGTGAGGAATACAATGAGGCGATCCGTTCGTCTTATCCTGGCGAATATCGTCTCGACGCGTCGCAGCTGATGATCGACGCCACCGAAGCCGTGTCTGGCATACAGGAAGCCGATATTGCGAACATGCTGATCGTCGACGATTTTCAAGATACGACGTTGGCTGGTTTCGCACTGCTTGAAGCCCTGCATGAACGCGGGGTGCGCCTGCTGTTGGTTGGCAATCCCGACGAAGCCGTGCAGACGTTCCGAGGATCATATCCGGAATATCTGTTCAACCAGGCGCAGACGCGCATGGGAGCGAGGCTTGAACGCATCGAAGGTCTGCAAACGGCGCACGAAGGCGATACCGCGCAAACCGTGTCGAACCAGCAAGGCATGCATGGCGACTATCGCACGCTTGTCGCGACGCGAGTGAGCCTGTCGATCGCAAGCACGGAGTCGACGGACG
>ENA-OQAL01000160-OQAL01000160.1-human-gut-metagenome-genome-assembly--contig:-NODE-160-length-17568-cov-1.565851_pt1 | contig 17568 bp, 24 predicted proteins | sample MGYA00242491_ERZ504519 | MGnify/ENA primary metagenome ERZ504519 (study PRJEB26092, sample SAMD00036260) | human gut metagenome | host: Homo sapiens | study: EMG produced TPA metagenomics assembly of... | reverse complement strand
GGGGTTTCCGATGTTTCCCATGGACGGAGAGCTCGGCCGACGGGCGAGCATCTCGTCGTAAATGCTGGCGAGCGTGATACCTCGGGCGGATTCACGCATGGTGAGGGGGCTGATGATGGGGGAATGATTGGTGTCCATGAGGACTCCTTTCTGTTGGTTGTGTTGTGGAATAGGATTGTTGCCCGCGGAGGGGCTGGCGGGCTACAGGGTTCGTCCGAGTCTGAGATCGAGCTCGGTTGTGGGGCAGGCTGCCTGTTCGTGCGGCTCGCAAGCGCCAAGGGCTCCAAAGCGATGGAGCGTTGCGGCGGGCGTGGTGTAGGCGAGCCGCAGCTGATGCTCGACAGGGGCACATCCGTCATTTTTGTAATGAGCCGCGTAGTACTGCGCGATGCTGGCGTTCATCTCGCTGCCATTGCGATGGCGCTCAAACTGGCGTCTGCAGGTCTCGATGATCTTTGCTACCGACTTGGGTGCCGTCGCGGGAACAAGGGCGAGATAGCCCTCAAATAGCTCGTTGATGCTCAGGAGGCACAGCAGGTCGATCAGCGTCCTTATGGCTGCTCCCTCGGCGGAAAAGTGCGCGGTCATGCGGTTATATCGGTTGCGGTCGACGATGGCCGCATGGGGTCTTGGAGTTTTCTGCTCCGTGGTCCCGGGCTTTTGCCGCGCCTGTGTATTGAGCTCGACGTTGCAGCGCTTGAGGCCGTCCAACGGAAGGAACAGTGCGGTGCGCAGGGTGTTCCGCTTGCTTTCGAGTTCATGACGTTCGTCGGGTTTCCATTCGAGCTTGAGTTTCGTGTCGAGCGCCGTAAGCATATGGGCTAGGCAGCCTACGGTAAGAACGTACGAATCGTTGTCGCGTTTTGGGGCATAGGGGTCTGTCAGCTTGCGAATGTCGGGGTCGCCCATGATCTTTGTGCAGCGCTTCAGCAGTTGAGGGTGGTCGGCCAAGATCGTCGCGAGCGGTAGCGACGCGTAGTTCTTGATGGTCGCGGCGGCAAAGGCGGCGTCATATTCGTTTGCATATGCTCGCTCAATGCGGGCATCCAGAATGCTTTTCTTATCGCCGTCTTCAGCGTGGTGGTTTGTCATAGCTTCTCCAATCGGTTGATGTTTCGTGCTGTTTGTTGATGTGTTGGTTGTCGTGAGTGATGTGCTTGCCGTGGGTGATGTGCTGACGCTGGGGTGCTATGCGGTTTTCAAAGAGCCCGTGAGGCAGTTGCTGCAGGGGCGGGATGGAACGGCCCATGCAAGGCGGAAGGCATCGTGCTCAAATCGAGACAGCAATGCCCTGGGTGCCTCACATGTGGCAGTTACCTCATTAAGTTGTCATTGCGTTTGGGGTTGTACTTTGCCGATCTTCCTTCTCTTACACGCTAAAACTCAAACTGCATATGCTCGATCTACTAAAACCGCAACGGCGGTCCTTTTTAACTTAATGTCGGGATGCGTCTTTGCAAGCACTTTTTTACTTCTTTCAAATGGGGTGGTTTTGCAACCGTCATGCACTGCGCCGTGCAACGTGCCCCGGCTCGGATAAGATGGTCCACGGAAAAACGATGCAAGGAGGCGCATATGGCAATTAAAGCCATCGCAATGGATATCGACGGTACGCTCACCAACGACCAAAAGGTCATCAGCCCGCGCACGCGCGAGAGGCTGCTCGCGGCGCAGGAGTCGGGAATTAAGCTCATCTTGGCTTCGGGTCGTCCCGCATGGGGGCTGCACGCCTTGGCGCAGGAGCTCGACCTTCAAAACCATGACGGTCTGCTAGTCGCTTTCAATGGCGCGCATGTGTCGATGCTCAGACCGATGAGGTCCTTTTTGACCAGGCCATGCCGGCTGACGAGCTGCACCGTCTGATTGATCATCTGCGTAGTTTTGACGTGATCCCTATGATTTCGCTCGGTCGTAATCTGCACGTCGAGGATTCGTACCATTGCATGATCACGCTGCCTGACGGCTCGCAGAAGAATATCGTCAAGTATGAGCGCGATGCGTGCGATCTTAAGATTCGCGAGGTCGAGAGCTTGCATGAGGTTGTGGACGCTTATCCCGTGGACAAGCTGCTGACGGCGGGCGATCCGGCCTACCTGCAGGCGCATTACGAGGAGATGTATGCGCCCTTTAAGCAGACGCTTTCGGGCATGTTTACGGCCGACTGGTACTTGAGTACACGGCGCCCGGTATCGACAAGGCCCGTGCGCTCGAGGGTGCCCTGCCCAAGCTCGGCATCGATGCCAGCGATGTCGTATCGTTTGGCGACGGCCAGAACGACAAGTCCATGATTGAGTGGGCCGGCACGGGTGTAGCCATGGGCAACGCCGTCGATGAGGTTAAGGCGGTAGCCCAGATGGTGACCGCCAATAATAACGAAGACGGTATTGCGGTGGCGCTGGATAAGCTGCTGGGCTAGAATCGCCGATAATGCATGGTTCGGGCGCCTGCTTACAGGCGCCCTTTTGTTAGGGAGGGTGCCGTGTCCGCATTTCCGTTCGACGCCGTTATCTTTGACATGGACGGTGTCATTGTCGATACCGAGTATTACTATCTGGGCGAGACTGCCGCGTTTGCCAAGGAGCTTGGGTTGAACCTGACTCAAGAGGAGTTGAATGGGCAGGTCGGTACCTCGCATCAGTCTTTCTGCATATGCTGGTCGATTGGTTTGAGCGCGCCGGTAAGGGGCATTTTACTGGCGAGGAAGCGTTGGCCCGTTGGGACGAGTGGGCGCATAAGCGTCCGCGCGACTATCAGGCTTTGATTAACCCAGGCGCCGTGGATACGATTCGAGAGCTGCCGCGCCGTGGCGTTCGCGTGGCGCTTGCCAGCTCGTCGCCCATGGTTAGCATCGAGGAAGTGCTCAACGCGTGTGGCTGTCGGATGCCTTTGAGTATGTGGTGAGCGGCGAGCAGTTTAAGGAGAGCAAGCCCGAGCCGACATCTACCTGCATGCGCTGGATCTGCTGGGCTGCCGCGAATCGCTGCTGCTGCGTTGAGGATTCGGTGCCTGGCATCACTGCCGGCAAGCGAGCCGGCCTGACAGTCATTGCCAAGCGCGAGGAGCGCTTTGGCTTAGCCAGGATGCCGCGGACAAGATTATCGACCAGCTGCCGGAGCTGCTCACGCTTCTTAGGAGCGCGGTAGTTGCGCGTTTTTCGGGTCAGATGAGTAAATAGCCAACATTTTGGTGCGGCAGCAAGCATACTTTATGCTAATGGCGGGCTCAATGGGCTTGTTGAATGCCCTTGAGCCCGCTTTTGACTTAATTGTGCTGGGAGAGGGTATATGCCACCGACTGAAGGGCTAACTGACGGTAAAGCAGCGATACCGCTGTACCAACAGGTTATCGATATCATCAAAAACGAAATCAACTCCGGCGCCTACAAGGCAGGTGCGCGGATACCCAACGAATTCGAATTGGCTGAGAGCTATAAAGTTGGCCGCGTTACCGTGCGACGCGCTATTGAGGAGCTCGTCCAGCAGGGCTATCTAACGAAGCGACAGGGGAAAGGCACGTTTGTCAATGCCCCCAAGCTCAAGCGCAAGATTCGCCAGAAGGATGACGTCCAGAGTTTTTCGGACGCATGCCGCGTTAATGGAATGGAACCGGGGGCGTGTGTCATTTCGAGAAAGATACTGCCGGCGGATTCCACCGAAGCGCAGTTCTTTGGTGTTCCCGTTGGAACTGATTTGATTTGCGTTGAGCGTGTGCGTACTGCCGATGGAGTCCCCGTCATGCTCGAGAACAACATATACGTTTACGAGGACAACGCTTATCTATCAACGGCACCTCTATCTAACCAATCCATTTTTGAGTTCGTGCGTAACCGGACGGGCCGTACGCCCGCGTTTACCGACCCGTGCACACTCGAGATCGCGTGCGCGTCGCCCGAGGTCGCTCGGCTGTTGGCAGTTCCCGTTGGCGAACCCTTGTTTTATATGGAAGCCTTCTTTTTCGACGAGCAGCGGCGGCCGTTTATCATCGGTCGTCAGCGGATCGTTGGGTCTCGCTACGTTTTTGACATCTAGGACATTGCGAATTGAGACGCCCGGTGGATCATCTCACCGGCGTCTCCATACCGTTCACGGCGCAAACGCAACCGTTCAACCGCGTTGCGGCAATCAGTTTGAAATTATCTTGATGACGAGAAAAGCTGCTGGTAATCTATGGGACGTCATAGAACGTTTGCATTGTGCAAACGTTGAAGCGAGATGCGATGCAGTCTCGAGTTCTTTGGAGGTATCTATGTCAGATACGAAGGCGAAGAAGACAAACAGACGTTTTAGTTCAAATTACCGCATGTCTATACGATCATGTTCTTGCTGATCGTTGTCTTTGCGGTCCTGACTTGGATCGTTCCCTCTGGTCAGTATCAGCGCAAGACGATTTCGACAGCGGCGGGCGAGCGTGAAGTCGCCGTTGCTGGAACCTATGAACAGGTCGATAAGAACTACACCGATTCCGAGACCGGCGAGACCATCAATCTGGGCCAGGATATCTTCGCGGTTCTGCAAGCGCCCACCAAGGGTATCCAAGAGGCCGCCGACGTCGTTGCGTTCGTCTTATTGATTGGCGGATCGTTCGCAATCATCACCAAGACCAACGCTTTGAATGCCGGCATGAGCCGTGTGATTAAAAAGCTCAAGAACAAGGACATCCTCATCATCCCCATCACGATGACATTGCTGTCCATTTGCGGCACTACGTTTGGTATGTCTGAGGAAGCCCTGCCGTTCTATGCCATCTTCATTCCCATCATGATGGTATCGGTTATGACTCGATGACGGTCATTCATCATCTGCTTCCTTGGTCCTAACCTGGGATATTGTGCTTCGACCATCGACCCGTTTTAATGTTTTTGATCGCCCAAGGCATCATTGGCATCGAGGGTAATCCGCAACTGTGGCTGCGTGCCGTTTCTTGGGTCATCTTCACTGCCGTCGGTATCGCATGGGCCATGCGCTACGCCATGCGCGTCAAGAAAACCCCGAGTCGTCCATTGTGTACGAGGACGATAAGCTCAAGCGTATTGAGTTTCCGTGACCGATGCCTCCATCGAGGAAGAGTTCACTATCCGTCAGAAGCTCGTGCTTATCGATTTTGCTTGCGGTATGGGCATTATCGTCTGGGGTCTTGTTACCCAGGGCTGGTACATGAATGAGATTTCCGCCGTGTTCCTTGGCATGGGCTTGCTTGCCGGTATCCTGGGCGGTCTTGACCAGCAGACGATCGCAGAGGAGTTCGTTAAGGGTCTTGCCGACTTTGCGTACGCTGCCATCGTTATCGGTATCGCTCGCGGTATTCTGGTCATCGCCGAGGGCGGCATGATCATCGACACCATCCTCCAGGCGCTCGCTACTGCGCTTGCCGGTGCACCCGCCGCCGTCTACACCACGTTTTATGTATATCGTCCTTGGCCTGCTCTCTTTGCTGGTTCCCTCGAGTTCTGGCCTGGCGGCGCTCACCATGCCCGTTATGGGCCCCCTGACCGAGCTCATGGGCCTCAATCCCGAGGCGGCCGTCACCGCGCTCCAGTTTGCCAACCAGACCATCAACACCATCAGCCCCGTGGCGGGTATGACGGTCGCCGGCCTTGCCGTGGCTAAGATTTCGTTTGGCCAATGGTGGAAGACCATTTGGAAGTTCTTCATCTTCATGGTCGTGTTTGGCCTGATCGTAACGGCAATTTCTGGCATGCTTCCGGTGTAGGTGGTTGTGATGTCTGATCGTTTGACGGTCCTGACGTCTAAGAGCGTCTTTACCGGTACGGGGGACCTGCCGTTTGAAGGTTTCGTAGCGGTCCGTGGCAATCGAATTGAGGCGGTTGGCACCAAGTGTGAGGTGGCTTCGTATTTGACCCAGGCGGACGAGGTAGTTGATCTGCGACCGCACCGTCATGCCTGGTCTGATCGATGTACATACCTTCTATACAGGCTGGGCGCTGCGGACGTTGGGGTCTGATCTGTCCGGCATCGATGATGCCAAAGAGGCCGTGTCGCTCTTGCGTGCATGGAAAGAAGATCATCCGGATTGCGCGGCGGCTTTTGGCCACAACCTATCCGAAACGTTGGCATCGGATGCCGAGAACGCAAAATACGGCAGCTGTGTTTGACGAGTTTTTTGGTGATATCCCTGTCGTCTGCTTTACACCGGGCGCGGAGACCTGCGTTCTCAATGCTGCCGCCAGTGCGCGATACGGTTTTACACCGCAGGCGTGCTATGCCGAGAAGATCTGGCGCATGATGAGCGATTTCCTCGCGTTGCCCGAGGTGCGCGCGGGGTATTCGAACTACATGAGCATGCTTAACGAGCGCGGCGTTACCGCCATCAAGGAGATGGCGTTTGATGACTACTACGGCTTTGCCGACGAAATGGCTCGCCGTGAGGAATCTGGCGAGCTGACGGTTCGCGTCTCTATGATGTCGCAGCCGGTGGGCGCTGGTGCAAATCTGGCATATGCTCGCGAGGCACGAGAGCGCTTCCGGGGACCGTTCGTTCGTTTTTCTGGCTTCAACCGTATGACCGATCGCGGCGTATGGGCGGGGCTTGCCGAGATGATTGACCCCTATGAGGATACGGCCGATGCGGGCGCTGCCGGCAAGACGGTCGTCGAGGAGCCAGAGTGGGATCTGATTGAAAGCGAGCTGCGTGCAATTGATGCTGACGGCTTCCGATATTCCTTGCATTGCCAGGGCGATGGCGCCGTTCGTCGCACCGTGACGCTCTATGCCTCGCTGCCTCGAGACGAGCATGGACGGATGCTTCGCCGCCATGCGATTACCGATCTCGAGAACTCTGACCCGACCGATCTTGTCGAGTTTGGCAAGTTAGGTGGAATTTGCGAGGTCTATCCGCAGATTCTGACGCTGGACCGGCGCGAGGATTGCCTGTCGATGATGCGTCGACAAATTGGCGAGACGCGACTTTGCACAGCTGGAATCGCCGCGGCATGGAAGATTCCGGATGCACAGTGTGCTGTGGAACGGATTTGCCACTGCTGATTCCGAGCCTGGGCGAGTCAATATACAGCGCGTGCGGTGGATTCTTCGCCGACGGACTGCCCGTGAATGAGGTCAACACGCTGACGCTTGTCGAGCTCTTGCGCGCTTGGACTGCCGGGGGCGCGTACGATCTGATGCGCGAAGACGAGCTGGGTACGCTTGAGGTTGGCAAGCTTGCCGATATCTGCGTGCTCGATCGGGATGTGTTCGACCTCGATTATCGCGACGCACGCGTCTTGCGGTTGATATGACGATGTCGGACGGACAAATCGTGTTCGATCGGAAATAAGGAGGCATAAGATGTCTGAATCCAAACCGACGCTGCGTCGCGAGCAGATTGCGGGCATGAATATCCACTACATCATGTGGTCGCTCGATTACTTCCTTGATGTGCAGCAGCGCTTGGGCTTTGAGTCTATTGAGCTGTGGTGTGCAGAGCCGCATGTGACGCTCGACCATACGGGCTACTTTGAGGCTGAGGTCCTGGCGAAAAAGGCTGCAGACCGTGGGCTTAGGTATCGTACTCTGTGCCCCGAGAATGTTGTCTATCCTTGGCAGTACTGCGCACGCAAGCCGCTGCATGAACAGCGCAGCCTGGCGTACTTTAAACACGGCATTGAACTTGCCGAGGTACTTGGGTGCGACCGTATGTCCATCAACTCGGGCTGGGGCGACTGGGACGAGGACCGCGAGGAAGCCTGGAAGCGCAGCCGCGAGCACTTGTCCATTCTGGCGGAGTATGCCGGCGAGCACGGTCTGGTGCTTACGATGGAAAGCCTGCGTCCCGAGGAGAGCAACCTCGTGACGACGGTTTCCGATGCGAAGCGCATGATTGACGAGGTCGCGAGCCCGTACTTACAGCCCATGGTTGATACAACCGCGATGGGCGTCGCAGGCGAGACGCTCGAGGACTGGTTTGCCGCCTTTGGCGATGGGGCAATTCACGAGATGCACTTTATCGACGGTGACCCGTATGGCCATCTGGTGTGGGGCGATGGCAAGCACGATATGGACGCCTTCGTCGCCACGCTCAACGCCCATGGTTTCGACGGCATGCTGGGCCAGGAAATCACGGACGGTCGTTACTACGATGACCCGGCGGCCGCAGATGCCAAGAACATGGCCGCATTCGAGAAATATCTGATTGACTAAAACAACCATCGGCCACGCAACCAACGTCATTGATTGCGGGCCAAAACAAGAAAGGAACTGGATATGAACGCACACGATCTGATTAAAGAGCATTGCCGAGAAGGGCAAGTTCGACAGCGTCTACTGGATTGCTTGCGGTGGCTCCATGATCGATTTGATCCCGGCTCATGAGCTTCTGCAGCGCGAGGCTACCACCTTCACTTCGTATATCTATACCGCGCGTGAATTCGACATTATGCGTCCGCGTCGTCTGGGCGAGAAGTCCCTGGTCATCGCTTGCAGCCACAGCGGCAATACCCCCGAGGTCGTCGAGGGCTGCGAGATTGCCCTTGCTGCCGGCGCTACGGTGATCGCCCAGACCGACAACGCTGGATCCAAGATTGACTCCGGCAAGTGGACCACGTGGGTCTACCCATGGGGCGAGGGCGTGCCGCAGGCCGAGGTCCCCGCTGGCATTTCGCTGTCGCTTGCGGCAGAGCTGCTCGATCAGCAGGAGGGCTACGCCGATCTTGCCGATATGTATGCCGGTATCGCCGAGATGGATAAGATTCTTCCCCCGGCACGCGAGAAGGTAAATGCCGAGCTGGGCGATCGCTTTGCCAAGCTTTGCCAGGAGCACGAGTTCTTCTATATTCTGGGCAGCGGTCCCAACTTTAGCCAGACCTACGGTTTCGCTATCTGCTCTCTTATGGAGATGCAGTGGCAGCACTGCAGCTACATTCACTCTGCCGAGTACTTCCATGGCCCCTTCGAGGCTACTCAGGATGGCGTTTTTTACTTCCTGCAGATGGGCTCCAGCGAGTGCCGTGCTATGGACGAGCGCGCCCTGGCGTTCCTTAAGACGCATACCGATACGCTGATGGTGCTCGATGCCAAGGAGTACGGTATGGAAGCCGTGCCGGCGAGCGTCCGTGCTTATCTGGACCCGGTGCTGTTCTACGCCATGAACTGCGAGCTGCGTGCCGCACGCGGCAAGGTGTTTGATCACGATCCCGATTTCCGTCGCTACATGGGCGTCGTCGAGTACTAGAAGGATAAATACCATGGCATTTAACGTTAACGCGCTCGGATTTGGCGACAACGTCGTCGATCGCTACGAGCATATCCACACCATGTATCCTGGCGGCAACGCGGTGAACTTCGCCGTTTATGCCAAGAAATGCGGTGCCGCACGCTCCGCATACATGGGCATTTTGGCAATGACGCCGCTGCCGAGCATGTCATTGCAAGCCTCGAGGATGAGGGTATCGAGCTTGACAAGTGTGAGCAGATGATTGGCGAGAACGGAGCGGCTCGCGTGACCGTCGTTGACGGTGACCGTGTCTTCCTTGGCTCCAACGAGGGCGGTATCCGTGGCGATGCGCGCTATGTCCTCGATCGCTTTGACCTTTCGTACATGAAGCAGTTTCGATGTGGTTCATTCGGGCAACTATTGCTTTACCGAGCGCGAGCTGCCCAGCTGAAGGCTGCGGGCGTCACGGTCTCTTTTGACTTTTCGGACGACTCCACCGACGAGTACTACGAGCAGATTGCACCCTACGTCGATTTTGCCTTCTTTAGTGCGGCGGATGCCGCGAGTGAGGACGAGATTCGCGAGCGTCTGGCATGGGTGAAGGGCCTGGGTCCGCGTTTTTTTGTGTCGGCACGGCGGGTGCCGAGGGCTGCAGTTGCTTACGACGGCGAGCGTTATTACCGCCAGCTGGCTAAACCGGTAACGGACATGAAGGACACCATGGGAGCGGGCGACTCGTTCCTCACTTCGTTTTTGATGTGCTATCTCGATTCCGCTAAGCGTGGTGAGGATGGCGCCGAGGCCATCGAGCGCGCGCTCGACTTTGCTGCCGGGTTTGCCTCGACCGTGTGCGGCATGGAAGGTTCTTGGGGCCACGGAGCACCAATCGTCGAATAGCTTAAGAAAGCGTACGGCGGTCTGGCTATGAGGCTTTGGACAAGACCGATGCAAAACAATAAGGCGAAACGCGAAAAGGGGGCTCGCTCCATGTGGTGGGTCCCCTTTTGAACATTGGAGGAAGACCATGGGTATTAAAGCGTGCGCAGCTGGTTTTTGCTGTGCGGACGTCTATCAAAACATCGGCGTGTTCTATCCGACTGGTAATGGCATTGACTGGGGTATCCATCTTGCACGAATGGGCGTTTCGGTATCCGCCGTGTCGGTTGTCGGCAAGGACGAGTACGGAGACAAGATGAGGGAGGCGCTGGCCGCTGAGGGGTTCGATATCTCACATCTGCGGGTGGAGGATGGCGACACCTCGGTGATGCTCATGGCGTTGAAAGACGGCGTCGATCGCGTACATCTCGAGGCAATCGATGGCGTAATGGAGGCATATCGACCGAATGAAGATGACCGGGCGTTATCCTAGAACATGACATCATTCACACCGACCTGTTTGGCAATTGTTTGGACCTCCTGCCCGAATGGCATGATGCGGGCAAGACGGTGGTTATGGACTTCTCGGTGTTCAGCCAGGATCCCGAATATGCCTGCGAGAACCATTTCCCTACGTTGACTATGCGTTCATGTCGTTTGAAGAGGACACTCCGGAGCTGCGTGATTGGGTACGTCACGTACAGGAGCTGGGACCGCGGGTGGCAGTTGCCACGCTTGGTGAGAAGGGAAGCATTGCCTATGACGGTGAGCGCTTCTATGAGTGCGGGATCGTGCCGGCGGAGAAGGTCGTTAACACCGTGGGTGCCGGCGACTCGTATATTGCCGGGTTTACCAAGGGCGTGATCGATGGCCTTGATATTCCCGGCGTGTATGAAGGCGGGCGCTGAACTGTCGTCCCGAGTGATTGGTTCGTTTGAGCCGTACTAGGGCCAAATGCCTGGAAAGGAGTACGAAATGGTTATCGACATGTTGGTCCATCCTATGCTCTATGGCGAGATCTGTACGCCGGGTGATGAGCCTGATGGATTCGGTTTTTGGTCACGAGAATTTGGTATGGGGCATATGGGCCCCATGGATTGGGATGAGCTTCAAGTCGAGATGGACTCTGCGACGTGCGGAAGAGCGTGCTCATGCCGCTCGATGTAACCACGGCATGCGGAGGACACTTTGGCACCAATGACCAGATTGCCATGCTGGTTGCCGCGCACCCCGATCGTCTGTGGGGATTTGCGAGCGTAGATCCGCAGGTGAGCGGTGCCGCAGACGAATCGGAGCGCGCCTTTACCGAGTTGGGGGCAAGGGGCTTTGCCTGCATCCGGCAAAGCAGGGTTTTGCCCCCGATGATGCTGTGGCCGAGCCGCTTTACGAGCTGTGCGAGCGCTATAACAAGCCGGTGGTTTTCCATGCCGGTATGTCTTGGGAGCCGGGCGCAGAGCTCTCGCGCAGTAACCCGCTTGCATTTGAGCACACAATCGCAACGCATCCAAATGTGCGCTTTAGTTTGACCCACTTTGGCTGGCCCTGGGTGCGCGAGACCGTGGCGATGCTGCTCAAGTATCCCAACTGCTACACGGACACCTCTATCACTTACATCGATTCGCCCGAGGAGATGATGCAGCGCCTTTTCACGGTCGATATGGGGCCGCTGTGGTATGAGCGCGCGCTATCGCATCAAGTGATGTTCGCCAGCAATACGCCGCGTTTCCGTGCATTCAAACTCAAGCGGGCGCTCGATACCGTGCTCATGCGCGATGATGCGCGAGAAAGGCTCTACTGGGGTAATGCCCTGCGTTTTCTTGAAGGGGATGAGTAAACATGGTGACGCTCGAGACATTGAGCTATCTATCGACTGCTCCGGACCAGTTCATCGATATTACCGAAGATGTGCACGCTGCCATCGAACGCAGCTCGGTGACCAATGGCTTGGCAGCGATTATTTTGTCGCATACGACCTGTGGAATCGTGGTAAACGAGGGACTGCCCTGCGTGGAGACGGATCTTATGGAGACGCTTGATCGCATCGCCCCACTCGATGCCCCCTATGCGCATGCACACTTCCTGCCGAGCTATGGAGCCACCGGTAACAACTCCTGTGGGCATATCAAGAGCATGATTTGTGGAAACAGTTGCTTCTTTCCCGTCCAAGATGGCCACATCGTGTGCGGAGGTGCCCAGAACATCTATCTTGCGGAGTTTGACGGTCCGCAGAAGCGAAAAGTGTACGTCGAGGTGCTGGGGGAGTGAACGTCCCTGAATGACCCTAAGAAGGAGCACGTTATGTCGTTTCTAACCTCGATGTTCAAGACCGAAAAGCCGGTTATTGGAATGCTGCACCTGCGTCCTCTGCCGGGCGATCCACTGTATTACCCGGGCGGAAGCGTGTCGCAGGTCGTGGAAGCCGCCAAGCGCGATCTCGAGGCGTTGCAGCAGGGCGGTGTCGATGGCATTTTGATTACCAATGAGCTCTCGATGCCCTATGAGCAGCATGTTTCTCCCTCAACCCTTGCATCGATGGGCTATGTAATCGGGGCTCTATCCCATGATTTGTCGACTCCTTGGGGAGCTGAAGCTATTTACGATGGTGATGCCACAATCGAGCTGTGCGCTGCCGTCGACGCGCAGTTCACGCGTTGCAATTTTGCGGTGCCTGGGCCGGTGATCTCGGGCTGATTAACCGAGATTTCGCTCACACCATGCGTCGCAAGGCGGCGCTGCGCCTGGACGACCTCAAGCTTTTTCACTTCATCACGAGCGAGGGGGAGGTTTATCTCAACGACCGCACGACTGCGGACATTGCCGATTCACTTCTCTTTAATTGCCTACCGGATGCGATGGTCATCGGCGGTTCGGCTGCCGGTCGTGGCGCTTCGGGCGAGCTTGCCGATGAGGTCCGTGAGCGTGTTGGCGAAGTGCCCGTGGTATGTGGCACCGGTTGTCGCGAAAATACCGTGGCTGACGTATTTGCTCACTACGATGGCGCGTTTGTCGGCACCTGCTTAAAGCGCGACGGAAAGCTGGATGCCCCGGTTGATGTTGAGCGGGTAGCTCGTTTTATGGCTGCCGCTCGTACGGCGCGAGGGGAGTAGGCACCTATGGCGCTCTATCTGGGTATTGATATTGGGACAAGCGCCTCTAAAGGCGTTTTAATCGATGATCGATGCAACATCGTTTGCCAAGCCTCTTGTGGACATGAGACGGACAACCCGTGTGACGGATGGTACCAGCATGATGCCGAGGCCGTTTGGTGGGGCGTTTTTGCCGCTTGTCGCGCGAGCTGGTGGCGCGATCGGGGGTTAACGCGGCACAGATCGGATGCGTGGGCCTTTCCGCATTGGGCTGCGACTGTGTGCCGGTCGATACCGAGTGCAACGCGCTGCGCCCGCGATTTTGTATGGAGTCGATGCACGTTCGAAACCGCAGATTGACGAGCTTCTTTCCGAATATGGGTCAGATCGCGCACGCGAGCTTTTCGGGCACGATCCCTGTTCGTCAGATATTGCTCCCAAGATCTTGTGGTTTAAGGAGAATATGCCCGAGGTGCACGAACGTGCCGCGAAGTTCCTGACGGCGTCATCGTTTCTGTGCGCAAAGTTGACGGGGCGTTTTACGGTGGACCGTTATTTGGCGGAGGATTTTCTTCCCCTATACGACCGCTTCACTTGGAAGGTTGATGCTCGGGAATGTGCTCGTTTCTGCCGGCCTGACCAGATGGCGGAGGTAATGTCGGCTACCGATATTGCCGGGGTGATTACTCAGCGTGCGGCTGAGGCGACGGGGCTCGCGGCAGGGACACCTGTCTTAGTGGGAACGGGCGACTCTGGTGCCGAGGCCATTTCGACGGGTGTATTTCGTCCCGGCGATATGATGGTTCAGTTGGGGAGTACGGCGTATTTCATCTATCTAGCTGATCATATGGTCGATGATGCCCGCCTGTGGCCAGGGACGTTTATCATTCCCGGAACTTACGGGATCTGCGCGGGGACCAATACGGCGGGTGCGCTCACATCGTGGCTGCGCCAAGAGCTGTATCGCGACGCCGTGGAGGCCGAGGGCCACGGTGGCCCCGATGCATATTCGGTTATGGCGCATGATGCCGCCGGTGTGGCGCCGGGTGCGATGGGCTCCTGTGTCTGCCGTACTTTGCGGGGGAGCGCACTCCGCTCAACGATCCCGAGGCGCGTGGCGTCTTCTTTGGCCTGACCGGAAGGCATACGCGAGCCCATATGGTTCGTGCCGCCTTGGAAGGCGTCGCGTATACCGTTGCATCCCATGTCGACATTATCGAGCGAGAACATGGACTGCCAATTGGGCGCATTATGCTTGTCGGAGGTGGAACCAAGAATCCAGTTTGGATGCAGGCTATCGCCGACGTATGTGGGCGCGAGGTCTCGGTTGCCAAGGTTACGGTGGGCGCATGCTTCGGTGATGCCATCATGGCAGCTCTCGCAGGTGGCGCCTATGCATCATGGGATGAGCTCGCCCAAGTCCTTGGCGTTGCGCAAACAATCGTGCCTGATATGACTGCCCACGAGTTATATGCGTCGCGCCGTCATATCTTTGACGAATTGTATGCACGCAACCGTGATCTCATGCACGAATTGGTGTAATGCTGCCGAATTGTACTGTCTTCCAAAATAGGGACTGCGTTGTGCGATTTGCATGCCCCTTGGCATTTTTGCCCACAGGAGTTAGCGAAGGTCAAAAACAGAGTGCGCATTTGCTAAAACTGCCGACTGATGCGCTTTGCGTCACAGTTTTGAGTGAGGCAATGCGCATCGAGGTCCTTGTGAGCGATCTGATGAGCGATTGCGCGCTTGTTTCTGTGTTTGCCTCGGCTGGCGCATCGGTCTCGAGCAGTAGACGGTCGAGTGGAATCTGCCGGGCATATTCGCGACCGCGCTTGGTGGCGAGCATACGCTCGTTCACGGAAAAATAGCAGTTTGCGTTTCGCGCGCGGGCGAGTTCGTTCGAAGTGCCGCTAAACCAGTGGAAGATGATAGCGGGGGAGTCGGGGTTTGGGATGAGTAGTCCATGCGATTCGAGGACGTCCAGTACGGCTCCTGCCGAACGAACGGCGTGAATTGATATCACGCGCCCGGTAAGAGGATGCTGCACGAGTGCATCGCAGAGCCGGTTAAGTGCCTGTATTTGTAGCGGCTCACTTCCAGCAAAGCGCGCGGAAAAGTCGAGCCCGACTTCGCCGATGTAGCGCTCTTGGGCAGCAACTTCGCAAAGCAGATTGACTTCGGCGGGACCGCAGCGGCCGTCGGCGAGCCACCAGGGATGGAGGCCGATGCCCTTGATGACGGTAGGAAGGCGACGGGTTCGCCCGTGTGCGCTAGCGAAGTCGCGTGGATCGACGCCGCAATCAAATAGACCCAAGCCCAGCGCCGTTGCCTCATCGGCAACGCGTCCGGGTGAGCCATTAAATCAAGATGGCAGTGTGCATCAAATAACCGGGGCTCCATCTCGGCGCGCTCCGCTAGTCTAGGCGCTGGCCATCGGCACGCACGTGCTCGGTGCCGCGGCCACTGATCTGGCGGATAACCTCGCCGGCGATCATCTGGCCCATGATGGGCGGCATAAAGCTGGCGGTTCCGAGCTCGGTACGCTCGTGGATGTTGGAAGGGTCGCGGGGCTGTGTCTTAACCGATTCCTCGCAGCTAAACAGTACATGTAGGCTCTTGATTCCGCGCTTCTTACATTCTTTGCGCATAATGCGGCTCATGGGGTCACGTACCGTATCGAAGATGTCGGCAAAGCGGAGGCACTCGGGATGGAGCTTGTTGGCCCCGCCCATGGAGCTAACCAAACGAATGTCGTGGTCCTGAGCATATTTGGCAATGGTGAGCTTGGCCGAGATGGTGTCGATGGCGTCGACGACGTAGTCGAGCTTGCCGTCCGTCTGCTCCAAAACGCTCGCGAAGAACTCGTCGATGTTGTCGCTCAGCAGGTATTCGGTGCGTTTGATAACGGTGGCGGCGGGATTGATATCGCGGATCATGGCATCCATCACGTCCACTTTGCGCTTGCCGACGGTGCTGTGAAAGGCGATGGCCTGGCGATTGATATTGCTGGGCGCGATGATGTCCTTGTCCAGAATGACGAAATGACCGATGCCGCCGCGGGCGAGTGCCTCGCAGCAGTTGGAGCCCACGCCTCCGCAGCCGAGCACCAGCACCGTGGCGGCGGCGAGTTTGTCGAGCGCCTCGCGGCCCATGATGATTTCGAGCTTGGTATCGCGCGTCTCGACGAGAGCGGCAGCGGTTTCGGCCATAGACATCCTCCGATTGGGAAAGCGAATCGTGTTTTAGCTATCGTCATTATAGGTAATCGCCCATAGGTTGCGATGGCGTTTGCTTTGATGTGGATTGAAGCATTGCGATTAGATAGTTAGACAAACATCTAAATATCGAGTATAGTGTGCGCGTCGAACGAAATGCTGAGAGGAGGTCCTATGCCGGGAGAGGGTTTTAAGGCGCTTGCCGATCCAACGCGACGGCGCATTTTGGAGTTGCTGCGCGAGGGCAATTGCACGGCGGGGGAGCTTGCCGAGCATTTCGATATCAGTAAGCCATCGCTGAGCCATCACTTGGCGACGCTCAAAAACGCCGGGTTGGTGACCGACGAGCGCCATGGCCAAAACATCGTATACAGCTTAAACACCACCGTCATGCAGGATTTAATTGGCTGGTTTATGGGCTTTACAAACACGGAAGGTGATAAGGATGAATAACGAAAACAAGGGCATTCACCCCACGGGGGTATCGTCGCGCGTGTGGATTGCGCTGGTTGCTCTGTGCGTCGCCAATGTCGTAGCGCACCTCATGGTGATGCCGAGCTTGCCTGCGCAGATTCCCACGCACTGGGGAGCGAACGGCCGCCGTCGACGGTTGGGGCCCTAGCTGGATGGCCTCCGCGCTCGGCGTGCTGCCTCTGGCACTTCTTGCAATGTTCTGCGTGGTGCCGCGCATCGATCCTAAAGGTGAGGCATATCGAACCTCGGGCAAGTTCTATCAGGGCTTCGTAATCGCCTTTACCTTGTTCATGTGTGCCGTAAGCTGGCTGGGAGAGCTTAGGTCTGGGGCGTGGTGCCGGCGGTCGGTTCGGTCAACGTGCTGATTTCCGGTGCTATCGGTTTGCTGTTCATCGGCGTAGGCAACTACTTGCCGCGTGTGAAGCAGAACTATACGCTCGGTATCAAGACGCCTTGGGCGCTTGCCGATCCCGAGAACTGGCGCCGTACGCAGCGCTTTGGCGGTGCCTGCTTTATGGTGCTGGGTGTTGGCCTGATTGCGATGGGCGTGGCAGGTGCTGTGCTTTCGAATGAGTCGTCGCCGCGGTGATTGCGGTTCTGGCGTTTGGTTCGGTCGGAGCCGTCTACGTCTACTCGTATCTGCTGTGGCGCAAATCTCAGCGGGCTGTTCGTTAAGGTTGCGGAAAACTAGCGTACGCAGTTCATGGTATGTTCTGGGGGGATTTTTCCCCCAGGTAGTATTAGGGGGG
>ENA-OQAL01000159-OQAL01000159.1-human-gut-metagenome-genome-assembly--contig:-NODE-159-length-17674-cov-1.421212_pt1 | contig 17674 bp, 26 predicted proteins | sample MGYA00242491_ERZ504519 | MGnify/ENA primary metagenome ERZ504519 (study PRJEB26092, sample SAMD00036260) | human gut metagenome | host: Homo sapiens | study: EMG produced TPA metagenomics assembly of... | reverse complement strand
CGCCGACGGCCGGCTCATCGTCCGCACCGACAGCGGCGAGGAGAAGGTCTTTACCGGCGAAGTCTCCGTCCACGGCATCTACGGGCCGTATAAATTTTCCAGAATTCCAGCGCCTCTGCGGGCCGTCCGGCCCCGGGGGCGCTCTTCTTATTTTCCCTGCAAAGTTTGTGGAAACCCGGGTTTCCCACGGTTTCCACACATGGTTTTTGCCGGGCAGCGTTTGTGGAAAACTCCTGTGCCAAAAATTCCAGAGGGGAGAGCGCTTTTGCCCCAAGCGCGAAAACGCCGCAGAAAATAAATTTTCGGCCTCGACTTTCTTTTCAAAAAAAGGCCCTGTGACCTCTTTTCTCCCCAGATTTTCCCTCTTTTCCCGTTTTAGAATACATCGTGTATAACCCAAAGCTCAATTTTCCGTGGAAAACTCGGTGGAAAAAGTGGAAAACACTGTGGGAACCCCACTTCTTTTCACAAAATCGGTGGAAAACCCAGTGGAAAAAGTTAAAAATATTCCAGATGGGATACTCTTCCGATAACGCCCCAAAATGGAGTCCCGCACTTCCCACGGATTTTCTTGAATGGGCCGGGCAAACATGATACAATGAAAACAGAAAACGGCCCGGACATGGGCCGCAAAATTCTTTCACGGAGGCTCTGTCTATGAACTGGATCTCCCGCCTTGAGCGGAAATATGGCCGCTTTGCATCCCCAACCTCATCTCCATCATCGTAGGCGGACAGATCTTAGTCTACGCCATCGAGCTGTTCGTCAACCAATTCATCTCAGTCTATCTCGGCCTGAGCCGGAGCCTGCTGCTGATGGGGCAGGTGTGGCGGCTCATCACCTTCGTCTTTATCCCGTTTCGGGAGGCGGGCCGCTGAGCGTCATCCTCGGCATCTACTTCACATGGTTCATCGGCACGGCGCTGGAAAAGGAATGGGGCGATTTCCGCTTCAACCTCTACTTCCTGCTGGGGATGATCGGCACCGTGCTGGGCTGTCTCGTCACCGGCATCCCCGCCGACACCTACTGCCTGTCGCTGTCGCTGCTGCTGGCTTTCGCCATGCTCTACCCCGAGGTGCAGGTGCTGCTGTTCTTCGTCATCCCGGTAAGGGTGAAGTATTTCGGCCTCTTCGCCGCTGCCATGTGGCTGTTCAGCTTCCTGACTGCCGGGTGGCTGTATAAGGTGAGCTATCTGCTGAGTATGCTGGGGTTTGTGCTCTTCTTCGGGCCGCAGGCACTGCGCAGCGTCCGGGCGTGGATACGCCGGGAGCAGTGGAAGCGGAAGAACCGGAGGTGAGCCGCAGATGATGATAGACCGCCTTGCGGGCAATGCGGCCCTGAAAGACAGCGTCCGCCTGATGCTGGGCAGCCGCCGTCTGACCCACAGCGTGTTATTGGTGGGAGAGACGGGTCTGGGCGCGGGCTACGCGGCCCGGTGCGTGGCGGCAGACTATCTTTACCCGGCAGGCGGCGCACCTGCTGAGGCCCTTCTGCGGGGCGAATGCTGCCGTGCCGTGGGCAAAGCCGGTGACCGCGACAGCGGCCGCATCGAGACCGGCGTGGTACGGGAGGCCATCTCCGTCACCGGCATGGGCTCGGGCGGGCGGTATCTCGTCAGTCAGGTCAAGGCCATGCGCACCGAATTTTCAATACCAGCCTCTCCGCCGAGGGCCGCGCCGTCCTGCTCTACCATGTGGAGCGGATGAACGAGGAATCCGCCAACGCCCTGCTGAAGGTGATGGAGGAGCCGCCGGAAGGCGTGCTCTTCCTGCTGACGGCAGATTCGCTGGCCGGTGTGCTGCCCACCATCCGCAGCCGCTGCGTCAGCTTCGCCGTAGCCCCGGTCAGCCCCGAGGAATGCGCCCGGTGGTGCATCGGGCAGGGCGTGGACAAAAAGCAGGCCCGGCTCTACAGTGAGCTGTTCGACGGCCACATCGGCACAGTGCTTGCCGCCGCCCGGGACGACGCCCGCCGGGGAACAGGTGGAAAAGGCCCTGACGCTGGCCAAGGCCGCGGCGGCTCACGACAGCTATGCCGCCGCCGTCCTGCTGGCCGGGGTACGAGAAGGACAAGGCCGCAGCAGCGGCCCTGCTGGGCGATTTCCGGGCCGTGGCCGCCGCCGGGCTCCGGGGGTGCGCCAGCACCCCTCTGACGGGTGACGCTGCCCGCCGCGCCCTCTCGCTGGCCGATGCGGCCATTCAGCGGCTTGCCGCACAGGTGAACCCCAAGATCACCCTTTCCGTCTTGCAGCGAAGCTTGGATAAAGCAAAAGCTCCCCTTCCGGGGAGCTTTTGCGATTGTTATTTGATTCGATTATCTTCTGCGGGAGCGACTCCGCCGCCGCAGGTTCAGCGAACCGCCGCCGGCCACCATCGTCAGGAAGCCCAGCACGATGAGGATGCCGATGAGCACGGCCATGAGAAGAAGGGTCGTTTTGGCGTCGGTGCGAAAGTCAGACACATATTCTTTGTGGGTCACAAGGTCCACCGTTCCCATCTCGTATCCGTCGAGGTAGACGGTGGCCGTACCAAGCACAGCACCCTCCTTGACGGTGGCCGAAGTGCTCTCCGGCACCGAGAACTCGAGGTCACTTCATCGTCGGCGTGGCCGTAGCCGCTGAGGCCGCTGGCGGCGTAGAGCTCCACGGCTTCCTCCCGTGCGGCACTTGGTCAGCGGGATGGTGGTGAGCACCGTCTCCGTGTCCACCAGCTGACGGTCAGAAAAGCTCGAGAAGGCCCAGTCCAGGATCTCCGCACACTCGCGTAGATGTTGTTCATATCACTGCCCAGCACCACGAGGCCGTAGGTGTGGCCATCCTGCTGGGCAAAGGTGACGAAGCACCGGCCTGCGAGGGTAGTAAAGCCGGTCTTCATGCCCCGGACATAGTCGCGGTGATAGGCATACTCCGGGTCCAGCATGAGGTTGGTGGACTTGATGGTCCGCTCGTTCTGGTGCAGGTTCGTGGCGGGCAGCGTATAGGTGAGGGTGTTCGCGGCCTGCATGTAGGTCTCGTTGGCGTAGCAGGCGGCGGCAATTTTGCAAGGTCCTCTGCCGTGGAGACGTTGCCGTAGTCGTACAGACCGTGGACGCAGGAGAAGGTGGTATCCGTGCAGCCCAGCTCCTTGGCGCGGGCGTTCATCTGGGCCACAAAGGCCGTCAGGTCGCCGCCCGAGACGTCGCTGGCGATGACGCTGGCCGCGTCGTTGGCGCTGGCCACCAGCAGACCGTAGAGCAGGTCGATGCGGCGCACCGTCTCGCCGATGCGGAGGTTCATGGTGGAGCCGTTGGCGTTCTGGATGTCCTTGAACTCCTGGGTCAGGCTGGTGGGGATGGTGATCTCAGCGTTCATGTCCTTGCCGCTCTCGAGGAAGAGCAGAGCCGTCATCATCTTGGTGAGGCTGGCGATGTAGCGCTGCTGGTCGGAGTTCTGCCTGAGGATGGGCTTGCCGGTATCCAGATTGAAGAGATAGACCGACTCGGTGTCGCTGGCCGTCTGGATGGGCATCTGATAAGCGGCAAACCCGGGCAGGGCGGCGCAGACCATCAGCACCAGCGTGAGCAGCAGCGCCGTGCTCCGGCGCAGGAAGATGGATCGATTCATAGGCTTGTCCTCCTTAACATTCAAACATCAGCCAAACACTTTGTGCCAGAATGCACTCAGCCCGTGCTTCTCGGGTTCAGCTTCGGGCTTTGCCGGGGCGGGGTGCAGTTCGGGGCTGGTAAAGGCCCAGTCGAACAGCTCTGCCGCCTCCCGGAAGATATTCTGGGAGTTCGAGCCCAGAATGACCAGCCCATACGTATGGCCGTCCTGCCGGGCAAAGGTGACGAAGCACCGCCCGGCCTGGGTGGTGAAGCCGGTCTTCATGCCGTGGGCATCGCTGCGGTAATAGCCGCTGCCGGGCTGCAAAAGCTTGTTGGTTGTCGTGACCGTCCGGGCCGGATGCACGTTGGTGGCGGGCAGTTCATAGGACACTGTGTCCGCTATCTGGCGGTAGGTTGGGTTCGCATAGCAGGCCAGCGCGATCTTCGCCATATCGCGGGCCGTGGAGTAGTTGCCGCCGTCGTAAAGGCCGTGGGGGCAGGTGAAATGGGTGGCCTTACAGCCCAGCTGACCGGCCCGGACGTCATCTGGGCCGCGAAGGCGGCCAGACTGCCGGAAGTATCGACGGCCAGCACGCTGGCTGCGTCGTTGGCACTGGGCAGGAGCATGGCGTACATCATATCGATGCGGCGCACCGTCTCGCCGGCCTGCAGGCCGATGGTGTGGCCACGGTTGGCCCGGATGGACTGAGTTCCGGCGTGAGGCTGGCCGGGATGGTGATGCTGGCATTGAGGTCGGTGCCGCTTTCCAGCACGAGAAGGGCCGTCATCATCTTGGTCAGACTGGCAACGCAGCGGGGAAGGTCGGGGTTCTGCTCCACGAGAGCTTCGCCGGTGTCGGCATCGAAGAGGTAGATGGATTCCTGCGGGTAGGCGGCCTGAATGGGCATCGCGTAGACGGCAAAACCGGACAGCGCCGCTGTAGTCATGAATGCAGCGGTCAGGGCCAGAGCCAGAAACCGCCGCGCAAAGGGATGAAACTGCATAAAATTTGATACTCCTTCGGAAGCCTGGGGGCTTCCTTGCTCCGACAATAAGAGCTATAATAAAGAATACCATAAATGAAGCAAAAGAGAAAGGTGGTTTTTCAACAATGATGCTCTCCTTTGGTGGAAAAATGCCCCGGGATGAGGGCGCTGTCTTTGTGGCGGCGAATGCGACGGTACTGGGCGACGTGACACTGGGCAGGGGCGTGAACATCTGGTACGGAGCTGTACTGCGGGCCGACGAGGGCGCGCTGATCCTGGGCGAAAACAGCAACGTGCAGGACAACGCCGTGCTCCACTGCGACCCCGGCGGCAGGTCGTTCTGGGCAAAAACGTCACCGTAGGCCACAGCGCCCTCGTCCACGGCTGCACGGTGGGGGACAACAGCCTCGTCGGGATGCATGCTACCATCCTCAACCACGCCGTCGTGGGCAAAAACTGCATCATCGGGGCCGGGGCGCTGGTGCCTGAAGGAATGGTCATCCCCGACAACTCGGTGGCGGTAGGCGTGCCTGCCCGGGTCATCAAGACCATCCGGGACGACCAGCTGGCCCACAACATCGAGAACGCAAAAGCCTATGTGGAGATGGGCCGTCAGCACGCGGCGCTCGTCAGCCCCTGAAATATACTTCATCAGCTACTTGTTCTTTGCATCGTTCTGCGCTATTATTAGTTTAGGAATCCCTAGTTCCATTCCGCAAATATTTATTGGAGGCAGCTATTATGAGTATTGAGATCTCTCGACGCAATTTTCTGAAAACCGCCGCTGCTTCGCTTATTTTAGCGGGGGGGGGGGTATTGACCGGCTGTGACAGCAGCAGTGACAGCCCGTTTATGCCGTGCAGCCCGGACGACGTCTTTTATTTTAAATCCTCTCAGGCGATCTCCCGGCTTTCCTGCCGCAGCATTATTTCCCCGGGAGACGGTGAATGGTCAGGACATGATGGGCATTGAGCTTTTCCTGTACACGGCCAAAAAAACACCGGCGATTTCAACGCCTCCTGCTTTTCCTGCGAGGTGCCCTATTTCTCCCAGACAAAGCCCCTCACCTGCAAAGCTGCTCAAGCTCCATAAACCGTGACTCGGGCTCTATCGACATTCGGGGAGCAGGTCAAACTGACTCGAGGGAACATTCACTCTGTTACCGTATATTTCCCCTATACAAGACCTCCGGCCTTGCCTCTAATATCTACACCTTCACCGATGGGGGACAGGCCATCCAGTTCAGGCTCAGCGGCAGCTCCAAGGCCGAGCCCTTCCTGACGACTGGCGTATATGATGTATCCACCGGGCAGTGACAGCTCCCGCCTCCAAAAATTTCACAGGCCGATTAACAAATCTTTCACAGGAAAGACATGATTTTGGCCGGTAATTCGGGTATACTATAGCTCACAAGGGTGCGGGGCCGCAACCGCCCCTTGCACATGATTCCTCCTCACACCAAAGCAATACCCCAAACAGCAAGGCCCCCTCTGGCGTCGCCGCAAGCGCCAGACGGGGCCTTGTTGTATCTGGGAAACAGAACGCCCCCGCTCAGCATTTCCTGTGATATGTACCCCCAATTCTGGACACCCAGGATTGGGGGTATTTTCATGAAGTACAGCTACGAATACAAAAAGAATTGCATTGAATTGTATCGACAAGGCAAGTGGCCGGAGACGCCAGATGGAATAAAACAAGAAAACTTCAGGATAAGTGTCCGAAGATGGTCTCGAAGAGAAAAAAGCTGTGGCGCGGAATCGTTGCAGAAGAATCAGAAAAAGATGTGGTCAGCAGATGAAAAGTATGAGCTAATAGCTAAAGTTCTTGCAGGAGTATCAATAACAGAGAGCGCGATTTCTGCAGGAGTTGAGCCAAGTCTCTTGTCTCAATGGGTCAGATGCTATAAAATGAAAGGGTATCAGGGACTGGCTGCACAACGAAAAGGACGGCCACCCAAGGAGCCTGACATGAAAAAGAAAATTGTACCGGCAGAACTGACCCTATCTGAGCGAGAAGAACTGATTCGACTAAGAGCTGAAAATGAATATTTGCGAACGGAGAATGAAGTTATAAAAAACGGATTGCCTTGAGACAAGAAAAGTTCGCAGCGCAACTCAAGGCGAAAAGCTGCACTCGTCAACGAACTCCGAGGAAAAGGATACTCTCTGAATCAGCTGTTGGAGGCAGCCGGACTGTCCAGGTCTACATACTATTACGAAATCAGCAAAACCGATGCGGTCAAAGAGCGAAATGCCAATCTGTCGTCTGAAATCACGAATATCTTTAATGAGAATAAAGAACGATATGGTGTCAGACGAGTACACCATGAACTTCTCAATCGTGGATTTAAGGTAAATCATAAGCGTGTTCAAAGGATCATGAATCAGCTTTCTCTGAAAGGCAAAACGCCCGAAAGAAAAGTATCATTCTTACAAAGGCGATGTGGGCAAAGTCGCTGACAATATCATCAACCGGGATTTCCGTACGGAGAAGCCTTTGCAGAAGTGGACAACAGATGTATCGCAATTCAATCTGCCTTGGGGAAAGTGCTATATTTCTCCTATTTTAGATATGAACACGAATGAAGTGATCTCGTATAATCTTTCCCTCAGTCCCAATATAGCGCAAGTCAAGGATATGCTGAATAAAGCGTTCAAACGCTTTCCGTCCGTTCAAGGACTGATTATGCACTCAGATCAGGGCTGGCAGTACCAACACGCTTCTACCGAGAAGAACTGAAGAAACATGGAATCATCCAATCTATGTCCAGAAAGGGCAACTGCTATGACAACTGCATTATGGAAACATTCTTCGGAAGATTGAAGAACGAGATGTTCTATGGATTTGAGAAGAACTATCCTTCTTTTGAGATCTTTTCCAAAGCTATTGCTGATTATATCGACTATTACAATAACCGCAGGATTCAAGCTAAAACAAAATGGATGCCTCCCTCTAAATTCAGGAAAGCATCCATGTCTGAATCTTAATTATTCATTTTTCATCCAGTGTCCAGAAAACTGGGTACATATCACTGAGCGGGGGCGTTTTGTGGTATTTACATCATGCCGCGGAAGACAGCCTGTGCGATCTGGAAGTAGAGGATCAAGCTGCAGGCGTCCACGATGGTGGTGATGAAGGGGGTCGCCATGATGGCCGGGTCGGCGCCCAGCTTCTTGGCGGCCAGCGGCAGCATACCGCCCACCAGCTTTGCAAGGATGACGCTGAAGAACAGCGACACGCTGACGACCACTGCGTAGCCGATGACATTGTCATACTGGCCGGCGTAGAGGTAGGTGTACATCAGGTAGATGCGCAGGCCGTTGACGAGGCCCAGCACCGCACCGACGATGGCGGAGACCCGCAGCTCCTTGCCCAGAACTTTGAGGAAGTCGCTGGGCTCCACCTCGCCCAGAGCGAGGCCGCGGACCATCAGGGTGCTGATCTGGTTGCCGCAGTTGCCGGCGGTATCCATCAGCATGGGCGATGAAGGAGACCAGCAGGGGCAGGCTGACGAAAGCCTCTTCGTAGTGGGTCGTGACCATGCCGGTGAAGGTAGCAGAGAGCATCAGGATGAGCAGCCAGGGGATACGCTGCTTGGCGTGGGTCCAGACGCTGGTGCCGAAGTAGGTGGTGGCATCATCGTCGGGCAGAATAGCTGCCATCTTCTGCATATCCTCGGTGCTCTCATCGGTCAGGACGTCGATGGCGTCGTCGATGGTGATGATACCGACGAACATGCCCTCGTTGTCCAGAACAGGCATCGCGGTGAAGTCGTAGCGCTGCATCTCGCGGGCCACATACTCCTGGTCATCCGTGACCTTCACGGTGACGACATTGTCGTCCATGATGTCCACGATGGGGGTAGAGGGGTCAGACAGCAGCAGGCTGCGGGCCGACACGACGCCCAGCAGGCGGTTGCGCTCCACCACATAGCAGGTGTAGACCGTCTCGGCGTTCTCGCCCTGCTTGCGGATAGCGGCGAAGGCGTCACCGACGGTCATCTCCTGCCGCAGACGGACGTATTCGGGGGTCATCAGGCTGCCGGCAGAGCTCTCAGGGTAGTTCAGCAGCTTGTTCAGGCTCTCACGGGTCTGGCGGGACGACTTTTCCAGCACCCGCTTGACCACGCCTGCGGGCATATCTTCCAGCAGGTCGGCGGCATCGTCAAGGCTCATATCTTCGATGGCGCTCACCAGCTCGACGTCGGAGAAAGCATTCACGAGGTCGTCGCGGGCCTCATCGGACATATAGGCGAATGCTTCCGTTGCAACGTCCTTTTCAGCAGACGGAACACCACGAGGCGGTTGTTCTCGTCCAGCTCTTCCAGCAGCTCGGCCAGGTCGGCGGGCTGCTCTTCCTCAGTCACTTCGCGCAGCTTGACGTACTGCTTCTTGACGAGCAGCTTGAGCAGACGGCTCTTGGTCAGCATCTCGGGGTTGGCCTTGACTTCTTCGTCGTTGGCCTCCTCTTTTTCGGCCTCGCGGACGTCCTGCTTGAGGTCTTCGGTGGCCTGCTCGTTCAGGTCTTCGGCCAGTTTCTGGCGCACCTCATCGGGAATATCCGTGGGCAGCTCCTGCACCGGAAGAGCCTGTTCCTCTTCGCGCTCCGGGGTCTTCTTTTTCTTCTTCCATTTGTGTTCCTCCTCTTTTCTGTCTCAGGAGGACACAGCCGCATCAACGCAAAAAGCGCCGCTCCTGCGCCGCAGACCCCGGGCCGCACTGCCCATCTGCACGCACAAAGCTGCGCCTCTTTTGTACGGCAGCCGGACAGCGGATACTCCGCTGTTCAGCGTACAAAAAAAAGGCGAACGCAGCACCTTTCGCGGTCGTTCCGGCCGCATCATTCCATCGTCTTCGACTATGATCCGGGTCCATTGTCCTGCGTTCACCTCCACAAATTTCGTTTTACTAAGTTTCTTAGCCTACAGGTTTATTATATCTCCACTCAAATGCCCGGTCAACCCTGTAAGGCACCCATTTCCGGAATATTGACGTAGAAAAACGCACAGCGCCCTCTCCGGTGCTTGCGGCTTCACCGGAAAGGGCGCTGTGTTTGGATATTGCTTTGGTGTGAGGAGGAATCATGTACAAGGAATCGGTTGCGGCCCCGAATCCTCATGGCTGTAGTATAGCAGATTCCGCACCGGATTTCATGAAAAACCTATGAAGAAAGTGTAAAAGACACAAAAAATACGCCCCGGACACTGTTTCCAGTGAGCGGGGGCGCTAAAAACGGGATCCGTTTTTGACTGCGGCAAGATACCTGCAAGCAGGTCTTATGCAGCAGGCGGGGCAAGGTATCTGCGAACAGACCTTATGCTCCTGACACACGCGAAGTATGCTTTCAAGGACCCTCGCGGGCGCTTTGGTATTTCAGGCTCTGCCCGCCCCGACGCGTTCGGAGGCGGGCAGAGAGTTGAAATCAGTTTGGAGTACAAAGCTCCAGTCTCTGCGTAGAAATAAGCCTGTTATTTCTTCTCTGGCCGGGGCCACAGTTTCGTACTGCTGCGTTGCGCAGTAATCGCCAGCACGGAGCAGCCGCTTTCGGGACTAAGGTGCCGGCTGCGGCAAAATTCCAGCCCAGAGTCAAAAGAACTTTGGTTTACTTGTACAGCTCGACCAGGCGGGTCAGATGCTCGTAACGGTCGTTTGCGACCTGCTCGTTGCGAGCGAACAGCTGCTTTGCACGATCCGGGAATGCACGAGTCAGGCGGCTGTAACGGGTCTCGTTTGCCAGCAGTGCCTGATACTTCTCGCATCCACAGCCTTGGAGGTCAGGGTGAAGGGGTTCTTGCCCTGAGCCTTGTTGGCCGGATTGAAGGTGAACAGGTTCCAGTAACCAGCCTCAACTGCCTTCTTCATCTCGTTCTGGCAGTTGGTCATGCCGCCCTTAACACCGTGCAGCTCGCAGGGAGCGTAGCCGATGATGAGGGAGGGGCCGGGATATGCCTCAGCCTCTGCGATAGCCTTGACAGCCTGGTTCATGTTAGCGCCCAGAGCGATCTGAGCAACATAGATGTAACCGTAGGTCATAGCGATCTCAGACAGGCTCTTCTTGCTGATCTCCTTACCAGCAGCAGCGAACTGGCAGACCTCGCCGATGTTGGAGGCCTTGGATGCCTGTCCGCCGGTGTTGGAGTACATCTCAGTATCGAAGACCATGACGTTGACATCCTCGCCGGAGCCAGGACGTGGTCCAGACCGCCGAAGCCGATGTCGTATGCCCATCCGTCACCACCGAAGATCCAGACGGACTTCTTGGCGATGAACTCCTTGCTCTTCAGGATCTCAGCGGACTCGGCGCAGCCAGCGGCAGCAGCCTTCTCCAGCTCAGCGATCAGAGCCTTAGCGGGGGCATCGTTCGCCTTGGTGTTGTTTCTTGGTTGCCATGAACTCGTCAAAGGCAGCCTTCAGCTCAGCAGAAGCCTTGTCAGAACCAGCGACCTCAGCGATGCGCTTGATCAGGTTCTCACGGACGGTCTTCTGGCCCAGATACAGGCCCAGGCCGTGCTCTGCGTTATCCTCGAACAGGGAGTTGCACCATGCAGGACCGTGGCCGCTGTCCTTGTTGACAGTGTACGGAGAGATGGAAGCAGTACCGCCCCAGATAGAGGAGCAGCCGGTGGCGTTGGAGATGTACATCTTCTCGCCGAACAGCTGGGTGATCAGACGTGCGTAAGAGGTCTCAGCACAGCCTGCGCAGGAGCCAGAGAACTCCAGCAGCGGCTGGTTGAACTGAGAGCCGATGACGGTGTCGTCTGCGAACTTAGAGGGCTTCTTGGAGATGTTGGCGACGCAGTAGTCGAAGACTGCCTGCTGATCGGCCTGAGACTCCTGAGGAACCATCTGGATAGCCTTGGTGGGGCAGACGGTGACACACTCGCCGCAGCCCATGCAGTCCAGAGGAGACACAGCCATAACGAACTTGTACTCGTTAGCGGGCTTGTTGTCGCGGCTCTTGGTCTGTGCGGGAGCTGCTGCCAGCTCGTCAGCGGTCAGCTGGAAGGGACGGATGGTTGCGTGAGAGCACACGAATGCGCACTGGTTGCAGCCAACACACTTGGAAGCATCCCACTCGGGGACGTTCACAGCGGTGCCGCGCTTCTCGTAAGCGGAAGCACCCTGCTCCCACTCGCCGTTTGCGTTAGCACGAAAGCAGAGACAGGCAGGCTGTCGCCGTCCATACGAGCGATGGGCTCCATGACGTCGCGGATCTGCTTGACCAGCTCGGGACGGCCAGACAGCTCCTTCGGAGCGGGATCGGCCTCGGGGTTGGACCAGGAAGCGGGGACGTCCACCTTGTGGATGGCGTCAACACCGGCATCAATGGCCTTCCAGTTCATCTCAACGACGTCCTGACCCTTCTTGCCGTAGCTCTTCTGAGCTGCCTGCTTCATGAAGTTGACGCGTCCTCGATGGGCATAACGTCAGCCAGCTTGAAGAAAGCGGACTGCAGGATGGTATTGGTGCGCTTGCCCATACCGATCTCGATAGCCTTGTCGATCGCGTTGATGGTGTACAGCTGGATGTTGTTGTCAGCGATGTACTTCTTGGCCTCAGCGTTCAGGTGATGGCCCAGCTCCTCATCGTTCCACTGGCAGTTGATCATGAACACGCCGCCGGGCTTGACATCCTGGACCATCTTCATGCCCATGTGGATGTAAGCGGGGTTGTGGCAGGCCACGAAGTCAGCCTGGTTGATGTAGTAGGGGCTGCGGATGGCTTGTCGCCGAAACGCAGGTGGCTGATGGTCACGCCGCCGGTCTTCTTGGAGTCATACTGGAAGTATGCCTGAACATACTTATCCGTGTGGTCGCCGATGATCTTGACGGAGTTCTTGTTAGCGCCGACGGTGCCGTCGCCGCCCAGACCCCAGAACTTGCACTCCTTGGTGCCAGCTGCTGCGGTGATGGGAGCGGGCTTGACCTCAGGCAGAGACAGGCCGGTGACATCATCGGTGATGCCGAGGGTGAAGCGCTCCTTCGGCTGATCCTTCTCCAGCTCCTTGAACAGAGCGAAGATGGAGGACGGGGGAGTGTCCTTGCTGCCCAGACCGTAACGGCCGCCGGTCAGGATGACATCATTCTTGCCAGCCTCACGCAGGTAGCTGCGACATCCAGGTACAGGGGCTCGCCCAGAGAGCCGGGCTCCTTGGTGCGGTCCAGAACTGCGACCTTCTTAGCGGTAGCAGGCAGGACCTTCAGCAGAGCGGAGGACACCCAGGGACGGTACAGGCGGACCTTGACGATACCGACCTTCTCGCCCTTGGCGTTCAGGTAATCGACGACCTCGTCAGCAACGTCGCAGACAGAGCCCATAGCGATCATGACGCGATCGGCATCGGGTGCGCCGTAGTAGTTGAACAGATCGTAGTTGGTGCCCAGCTTCTCGTTGATCTTGGCCATGTACTTCTCGACGACTGCGGGCAGTGCGTCGTAGACAGAGTTGCAGGCCTCACGATGCTGGAAGAACACGTCGCCGTTCTCGTGGGAACCGCGCATCTTGGGGTGCTCGGGGTTCAGAGCCTTTGCACGGAACTCCTCGACAGCCTCCATGTTGCACATTTCCTTCAGGTCGGCGTAGTCCCACTTCTCGATCTTCTGGTACTCGTGAGAAGTACGGAAGCCATCGAAGAAGTTCAGGAAGGGGACTTTGCCCTCGATGGCTGCCAGATGGGCAACAGGGGACAGGTCCATGACTTCCTGCACGCTGCTCTCGACCAGCATTGCGAAGCCGGTCTGGCGGCATGCCATAACGTCGCTGTGATCACCGAAGATGTTCAGGGACTGGGTAGCAACGGTACGTGCAGAAACATCGAACACGCAGGGCAGCTGCTCAGCAGCGATCTTGTACATGTTGGGGATCATCAGCAGCAGGCCCTGAGAAGCGGTGAAGGTGGTGGTAACAGCACCTGCACCCAGAGAGCCGTGCACAGCGCCTGCAGCGCCTGCCTCAGACTCCATCTCGACGACCTTGACCTGGTTGCCGAAGATGTTCTTCTGGCCCTGAGCGGACCACTGGTCCACAGAGTCAGCCATCGGAGAAGAGGGGGTAATGGGGTAGATGGCAGCCACGTCCGTGTAGGCATATGCTACATGAGCGGCAGCGGTATTGCCATCCATGGTTTGCTTTGCTCTAGGCATTTTTCTTCCTCCATTCAGAATTTGGTACCTTCTGCGCGGGGCAAACGTCTTTTTGCCGGAGCCGGAGAACTCCTTTGAAAAACGTATTGCTCAACTGATAAGCGCCGCACTTCGCCGGAGCCGGAGAACTCCACAAAAGCACACGCTCATCAAGGGCAATAGCCCTGCCCGGGGCCGGAGAACCCCATGAAGGCACTATTGCTCATCTAATATAATAGCAAATTCCGCCGGTAAAGGCAACGCAAACGACTGTAAAAACACAACAAAAAATTCAAAGAAATTTTTTTTTAGCGCTTTTTTACAGATGTGTTCTTTGCTGCATCCATGACGGTGTTGTGCTCCAAATCCAGTATCCATGAGGCTTTTTCTTACAAATTCTAAATTTATAATTGACATTTGTACAGATTCTGCCGTAAACTTTATCTATAGTATCATGCGCCGCACAGCGCAGGGAAGGACAGGCACAAAACGATGGATGCTGCACATTTTGAAAAGACGCTCTCGAGCGAAGTTCTCTTTGAAGGCCGGGTGGTCACGCTGACCAAAGACGTGGCTCTGCTGGAAAACGGCGAGACTTCTATCCGGGAGGTGGTCCACCACCACGGCGGGGCCTGCATCGTACCGTATTTTGAGGACGGCACCCTCTGCATGGTGCGCCAGTTCCGCTACGCCATGCAGCAGGAGCTGTGGGAGCTGCCCGCCGGCAAGCTGGAAAGGGCGAAGACCCCTTCGAAGCCGCCAAGCGGGAGCTGGGCGAAGAATGCGGCCTGACCGCCGACCACTACACCCCGCTGGGCGAGTTCTACCCCACGGTGGGCTATGACACCGAGATCATCTATATGTGGGTGGCCACCGGCCTGCACACCACCCAGATGCATCTGGACGACGACGAGTTCCTGCGCCCGACCGCATCCCGCTGGCAAAGCCTACGAGATGGTCATGAGCGGCGAGATCAAGGACGGCAAGACCATCGCGGGCGTGCTCAAGCTCAAGGCACTGGTGGACGAGGGCAGGCTGTGACACTCTACGAAGATACAGCCCTCGTGGTAGTGGACAAGCCGCCGGGCTTTCCAGCGAGGACGGCGTACCCGCCGCCCTTCGGAAGCTCTGGGGCAGGCCCGACGCCTATGTGGGCGTCATCCACCGGCTGGACACCGGCGTGTCGGGTCTGATGGTCTATGCAAAAGACCCCGCAGGCAGCCGCCGCCCTCAGCCGACAGGTGACACAGAGCCAGCAGGTTTATGCCGAACAGGATGGCCGGGCCGAACCTGACGCCGGTACGCCGGCCGCTCCGCCTTTCGTGAAACAATACCGCGCCCTCATCGCAGGCGGGCCGGACGAAAAGCTCGCCCGCCGAAGGCGTCCTGCGGGACTACTTATTCAAGGACAGCCGGAAAGGCCGTGTTTTTCCGGTGGGCCGTCCGCGCAAGGGCGTGAAGGAAGCTGTGCTGGAATACTGCATTTCTGCCTCCGCCCCGGACGGCAGCGCCAGCCTCGCGGACATCACCCTCCACACCGGGCGCACCCACCAGATACGGGTGCAGTTCGCGTCCCGCCGCCATCCGCTCTGGGGCGACGGCAATACGGCAGCCGCATCAAGGGAGACATTGCACTTCAGAGCGCCCGGCTCCGCTTCATCCATCCCGACACCGGAAAGGTAATGGACTTTCGCCTCCCGTCCCCGGGACATGGCCCGCTTGGGGCATCAGACAGGAAAACGACAATGGAACAACAGTATAAAACAGATTCTGAAATATACGCCGTCCTCGAGCGGGAGATCATCGATTTGACCCTCCGGCCCGGCTGTTCGCTGAGTGAAAACCCGCTCTGCAACCGCTTGGCGCGCCCCGCTCCCTCATCCGGGTGGTGCTGCAGCGGCTGCAGGAGAACGGGCTGGTGAAGATCGTGCCGTACAAAGGCACCACCGTCACCCGGCTGAACCGGGACATCGTGGACGAGCTGATCTATGAGCGCATCGCGGTGGAGGCCCGGGTCCTGCGGGACTTTTGCGCCCCACTGCACACCGGAGCACCGCGCCCTCATCCGCCAGCGTGCCGCCGCCTACGACGAGCTGGCCAAGGCCGAAACGCTGGACTTCAACCGTCTCTACGAGGCTGACACCCGGCTCCACGAAACGTGGTTCTCTGCCATGGGCAAGATGTATCTCTGGCGCACCTTGCAGAACGCCCACGCCGACTACAGCCGCTTCCGGATGCTGGACACTCTGACCACCGGCGGGCTCGCCGAGGTGGTGGCCGACCACCACAATCTCATCGACGCCATCGAGCGGTGCGATCTCGCGGCCTTTGAGCCGCTGGTGGAACGCCATCTTTACGGCGGCATCCGCCGCCTCGGCTCGAAGCTCACCGAGGAATACGCCGATTATTTTGAATGATGTTCCATGGGGAACAATAAATATCCCCCCGGCGGAGCGGGGATTTTTCATAAGAAGTCTTTTACTGAACCACTCGCCTAGCGGGTGGTTTTACGAATTACAAAAAAGGGGCCGCCCCGGGTGGTTCCCCAAGACGGCCCCTGTAAGGGGTCTGTATTTTTAGTGCATCCGGCACTTCAGGCTCTCGGCCTGAGCTGCGCTCAGCCGCCGGCTCACAAGGCCGTTGTGCTCCAGAGCAAACCAGCTGCCACCCTCTGCCAGCAGGTCTTCCACCGACAGGGTGGTCGTTTTTGAGGGTGGTGACAAACTGGATCTGCTCCACTCCCTGCTCCCGCAGGCCTCCAGCGCCTGCCGGGTGCCATGGAGCCGGGCGGACAGATCGTTGGACGTCACCCGCAGGGTGCTGCCCTGCTGCTGGGCGTCAAAGGGCAGGAGGTCGCCCTCCAGCGTTTCCACATGGAGGCCGGGGGTACCCAGGTTCACCTCATTGCTCTCCTCCGCCGGGGCATTCGGGTCCTCCGGGTTGGGCTGAGGATTCTCCGGCTTGGGCTGGGGGCGCTCCGGCTCCCACCATTCCCTCACGATGCCGAGCGGGTTGTCCTCCGAGACCAGGGCCGGGTCGTAGATGATGTGGTGGATGTAGCCGGTGGTCACGCGGCTGATGTCCGCCTGGATCTCCTTGCCCGTCGACATTTTCACTACCCGTGAAATCGCCGCCGTTACCGATGGTAGCACCGGCACCGTAGTAGCCATTGCTCTTGCCGGCGATCGCTGTCACCTGAGCGGCTCCGCTCACGGTGACATTGCTGCCGCTGGCATTGACACCGCCGCCGATGCCTGCACCATATTGTCCACCGGCAGCCTTCAGACTGCCCGTTCTTATCGTTGTCCTGAATGGTCAGTTCGCCGCTGGTGTCGGTTTTGTTGTGTTCCAGGCCGGCATGGCCGCTGCCGCTTTTCAGGGTGTTGCTGCGTCCAGCTCAATGGTGGTGTTGCCGCTGCCGGTCACGCTCACGGCGGCTTTGTTCTGGCTTCTGCCGTCGATGTTCAGATCCTTGAGGGTGACCTCCACATCCTTCTCGGCGTTGATGGTCACCGTGTTGCGGGAGGCGGTGTTCTCCCTGCTGGAGATGACGGTGCCTTTATCGTTATCGACCGTATCCTGCCGGTCTGCTCCACCTTGTTGGTGCCTGCCTCGGTGCCTGCCGAGATGGTGATGCTGCCATCCTCAATATAATAGTTACCCGCAAAGGCGGGGAAGGCCGCCCCGGGTAAGCAGGGCAGCGGTAAGGGTCAGTGCAGCAGCCCGCTGGGGCAGGGGACGGGTTTACATACCCCCCCCCCTAAAAAGGTCGACGGACGGCCCAGGATGCGCATGGCCAGCTTGCGGTAAGAAATCATAACAAAACCTCCCTGTTCCAAAATGGGGCAGCCGATGCTGCCAGAAAAGTAGATTCTAGCTTCATTTTAGCATTTTTGGTGGAAAATCTATAAAATTCTGCGTGAAAAGCCCCTTTTGGTGCGTGAAATCGGGGCAGCTTACACCCCGGTAAGGTCAAAACTGGGCG
>ENA-OQAL01000158-OQAL01000158.1-human-gut-metagenome-genome-assembly--contig:-NODE-158-length-17689-cov-5.502221_pt1 | contig 17689 bp, 25 predicted proteins | sample MGYA00242491_ERZ504519 | MGnify/ENA primary metagenome ERZ504519 (study PRJEB26092, sample SAMD00036260) | human gut metagenome | host: Homo sapiens | study: EMG produced TPA metagenomics assembly of... | reverse complement strand
TCAATCTCTCCGGAACGGAATTTCATGACAGCATCTATGAGTCCAAAAGTTCCGGACGCTATCGCCCCTGCGCTCGGAGCCGAAAGATGACAGACATTGGTCAATCCATAAATTGCATAGCCCGAAACCCGCCTTTGAAGGCACCCTCTGCTGTCTTGACGCCTCCTTCCTTCCAATCCTCAGCGGTAAACTGCCATATTTCCTTGCCTTCTTCGTGCTTTTGATACACGAAAATGCCGAAGTTCAATCCACCTTGGATAGCAGCACCCACCCCGGCAGCTTTGTTAGCCTCGCCTAGATTCGGCTGAGCTTTGTGATATGCAGCAGCCTTATCCGTATTGGCCTTATTGGAGATTTCGCTCTTTTGCTCGGATGTCTGCCGTTTAATATTGTCGGTTTCTTCAGTAAAAGTCCGGTCAATCGCTTCTCTTTGGACCTGATCATATTTCAATACCGATGATTGCATCCATTTGTCCCAGGACAGTCCCCGGATGTTACTTTCCTCTTCGATAATCTGCTTAATTTTCTGCACTTGGTTACTGGTTAGCGGTTGTCCGTTGAGAAAGACTTCTTTATCGCCATGCATGACCGCACGAAAAACGTCCATGTGGTCCTTTGAAAACATCATATCCATAGAACGGTATTCCGCAGATGTCTTCAGCTCGTTCATTAGGTTCGCATAGAACTTTACCTGCACTGGCTTGCCGTTAATCAACAAATCAGCAGGACCATTATTATTAAGCGTAATTGTTGATTTTTCCAACCCTTCAAATGCTCGTCTGGCGTTAGCGATTCCCGTCTGCGCGAATTCAGCGATAAATCCATGCATACCATTTCACCACCACGCCCACTGTTGACAATGTTCATGACATTTTGATTCGCTAAATCAAGGTTCCTTAGCGCATTAGCTTGTCGCTCGGCGAGATCTTTCAGCTGACCTGTTTCATTATTAAGAATCTGTCTCAATGTGTCCATCAGAGTAGACACACGTAGCTGATTCAAATAATCAATATACGCGGCAATGCCCTGAGCAACATTGTTATCGATGGCGTGCTTGTCAGCAGTATTCTTGTCAGTCATCGAGTTCCAGTTCCTTGTTAATCATTTGCGCTAAGGTGAGCGTCATATTGACCAGTAATCCCGCCTGCATTTTCTCTTCGTGGGAGAACTGGCTGTAATCGGCGCCTGTCACCGCAGCATTCGCACGCTGTACACCATCTATCTGAGTTTGCGTTGCCTCAGTCAATGCCGCGACTTCGGCATTCTTCACATTGAATTTGCGAATTAATACTTCCACATTCTGGCGCTCAAGCAAAAGCTTGTCAGCAGTTTCTTTTGTTTTTATGATTCGCATAAATACCAGAACCAATTGCCGCAGCGCCCGCCACGCCAGCGATGGTCCATCCAACCGGACCAGCCAAGCCCAGGAACGCGGTTCCGGCTGACATGCCACCGCCACCTGCAGCCAATGCACCGCCACCAAGCCAAGCCAGAGCAGCACTATTTGCTGCAGCTCCGGATAATGCAGAAATGGCAGTACCGGTCGAAGCTACACCGAAGGTGGTGGCCACACCCATTGCAGCCGTAGGTCCCATGGTTGCTACTGCGATTCCCAAAGCACTGAGGGTGGCTCCTGCTCCAGACCCTCCTTCAGCTGCTTTTGCTTGCTTTTCTGCCTCCTTAATCTCATCCTCTTTATTCTCGAACGTCGTTACTTCGGTATTGATCTTATGCAGTTCAACGGCAAATTCTTTTGGCGTATTAGCCAATTGATTGATATGTTGTTCAACATACTTGACATGCACAATAGCGATTTTTCTCAAGTCATACAGCGCTTGCGTACTTTTAGCTAAATCATCCGCTACGTTTTCATAGCGTTCTACGGCATTGTTGTAATCCTCAACAGCCTTAGCTCTTAGTTTGGAATTAAACAAATCGACCTTATCGGCACTATCCTTGACGTTTTTTTAGCGATTGAGACGGTACCCTTTGCCATGCTGTCAGCCGCTTTGCTTACTTCGCCACTTGCGACGGCCGCAGACTGTGCCACGCTCCCTGCAACAGCTGCCGTCATTTTGCCCGCATCGCCGGCAAGCTTACCCGCATCGTTGGCGATCTTACCTGCCCCTTTGGCAACATCTTTCGTGATTTTTCCCGCTGTGTCACCGATATTTCCGGCTATTTTACCGGCTTGTTTGGTGAAATCATTAAGACCTTTGCCCAAATTATCGAACATGTTGCCCATGGTTGTTGCTCCCCTTTTCACGCACCTGCCATGATGTCCGTCATCGACGGCAAGTGCTTCGTTGCACTTATAGGCCAAGTGTACTCATAATTACGTAGCTGCGGTACATGACCATACATGCACACTGCGTAGTTTGACGGATTCGCGAAGAAGCCCCCATGAATGACCAAAACGTAACTTGCTTACACACACCGTGATTTGACGGATTTGGACGTAAGACCTTATGGTGTGCACACCATGATTCAACGTATCGCATTCAGCAGCAACGGCGTGAACGAACACGCCAAGCGCCAGCAGACGAACCTGCCGGCGATGCTCGAATGCGCCTTCAAACAGGGTTTGCGTACTGCTCAGTTCCAACCAATAACCGGAAACAAGCGCAGCCTGCTCGCTGCCATACAAATCTGATCAGTACACCTCTCATTGGCGCATAGCTGAATCATTGCCGGTGATATCGAGCCGGCTCGTTCGCACCATGCCTCATAAACGCACCTGTACGAGCATGTGTTCTTGGCATCGCCGCAACTCAATGCACCGCAGCAAAACCCATTGCATACCATCACATATTCAGAAAGAACAACAGATCATGAAGTATTTCACTACTGACACGCATTTCGGGCATCCGCTGGTCAGCGTGCTGCGCGGATTCACCACGTTCGACCCTGGGCACACACAGTATGACGCTCTCCTCTCCTCGCAGGGACGCAAGGCCGCCGAGGATTGGGTGAAGGGCGTGGTGCTTGACGATTCCCGGCTCAATTTCCGCAAGGCCGCAGACACCGATGCGCACGATGAAGCAATCGTGGCCAATATCAATCGGATTGTCGGCGAGGACGACGAGCTGTGGATTTTGGGCGATATCGGATACCGAACATCGGTCCGGCATCTGAAGAGCTGCCTGCGTCAGCTGCGCTGCAGGCATCTGCACGCGGTTATCGGCAATCACGATGACTGGTGGCTGGACGATGCACCCGCGCGAGATCTGTTCGAATCGATTGAGCCGAACAGCACGGCGGAGCTGACCGGTCTCGGAATTGGCCGCCCGCAGGCGACGGAGACCGTCAATCTATCGCATTTCCCCTACCGTGAGGATCTTGCCTATGGCTGGCCGGATGATGCCGTACGTTTCCGCGATCAGGCATTGCCGTTCGACGGACATCGTCTGCTGTATGGTCACACGCACCAGCTGTCTCCGGAGGGCGCACGCCACGAAGCCTCAACGTTGGACTGGACGCATGGAATCTGCAACCGGTAAGCGAAACACAGATTGCCGACTGGTTCCATGCACACGCAACCGATTCAACGCACGTATCACCGCTGGATATGCCCGACTCCCCCGGGCCGGCGCCCATTGACTCCGCCGCACAGCAGGAACCAGGCGGCTCGGTTTCGGCAGCCGAATCATAATACAAGCAATATTGGGGCGAGCAGAACCTTATGCCATCGCTGGCACCTGTCTCGCCCCACAGCACAACGAAAGGAGCTTGGCTATGGCAAAGCTCATTATTCTGCGAGGACTGCCCGCTTCGGGCAAGTCCACGTGGGCACGCTCATGGTGTGAGGACCCCGCCAACACGTGGCCGCATTGCGTGATTTCTCTCGATGACATTCAGCTCATGATCGCCGGCTCGGCACAGGTCCGAAACCGACTGCAATCCGAGCACGGCAAGCGATTCAATGACATGGTGGTTGCCATGGGACGGCACATGATTGCCGACGCATTGGATGCGGGGTGGGATGTGGTGGCGGATGCGCAACACGCTAATCCCCGGTATGCAGCCGAACTGGCGCTACTCGCTCAACGTCATGGCGCACTGTGGGAAACGAGGGATTTTGACGTTCCTCTAGACGAATTGTTGCGTCGCAATGCGGCGCGTGATACCGCTGACCGTGTTCCGGAAGATTACATTCGTTCGTCCTGGAAGCATTTTCACACCGCGATGTTCCGCCCGTTGGAACCGGGCGATCCGAATGGAAACCTGTTGGAGCGTATGCGCGCGGACCCTTACGTTCGGGTTATTCCGGTGCGCGGCGAAACAGACGTGTATGCGTGCAATTTCACTGCAGAGGCATTTCGTGAACATCGGTGGACGGATCGCACCATCAATGCGCGAGGGCTTTTTGTCGGCGGCAACGGTCAGGTGGTGCAACGCGGGTTCGAGAAGTTCTTTGCTGTGGACGAGACGGAGGAGACATCGTTCGCCCAAGTCGTCAATCACGCTCAAGAACATCCAGAGTCGTTGCCCGTGCGCGTTGAGCGCAAGGAGAACGGATTTCTCGGGCTCGTGGGCGCGGCGGGAACTCCTGGATTGTTCCGCTTCTGGTCGAAGTCGGGGCAAACGGATTATTCCGCGCTTATCGAGCGCCTGTTTCCTTCAGATTCAGCGGTACGTGCCGAATTGTGGCGTATGTTGCATGAGTGGAATGTCACGGCGGCGTTTGAAGTCATCGATCGCGAGTCCGACCGGCACATCGTTGGATACGAATCATCCGGGCTGCGCTTGCTGCATCTGATTCGTAATGCCGAATCGTTCTCCATCGATGCCGCTCACGAGGAAACGTTCACTCTTGCCGGCGGCTTCGTGCGGCCGGAAACGGTGGCGATCTGCCATTCGCCGGAAGAAGTCGCCCAGGCAATCGGCGAAGCCAAGGCAAGCCCGCGTGAAGGCGTGGTGCTATATTTTGCCGACGGTTGGATGGTGAAGGTGAAGTCAGACCGGTACAAGTTGGTCAAGGCGATGCGCCCTCTTATGCAACGCGTGCTGCTGCGTGGTCGTTCCTTCAACAAGTCCGGCGACATTGCCGATTTGGCTCGCCGTATCATCGATTACGCACACGAACACCACATCGACCTGGCCTACGAGCGGCAGGCATTCGGCGAGCGCGATATCGATATGACCAAGGTCAACGACATCGTGGACCACGTGCGGTAACTGCTGAGTTCTAGCGCAATATCTTCTGACCAACGTATGTATCACGAAAGCATGTGTCGTGAAAGCATGTATTGCGCTAGAACCAAATCATTCTCGTTGAGGCCGGATAATGAATCTCTATGCTTTGAACATGACGCACCATATGCCGGCATTTCCTTGCGCGAACAACTGTTCATTACGAACATTGTACTGATGCCGTTACAGAACAGAAGAGGGTGCTGTCCTACTTTGCTGACGACGTTGCATTGAAGCTCGACTCATGCCATGTGTTCTACACTCCGAACGTGGGGATCCGAGGCGTATCCAGCTACGAGCACAGCTTCGATTTCCTGTTCCAGCGTAGCGCCAACCATCCGACCCGGTTCTGCCAGGCACCGAACCGATTCGACAAGGACGCCGTGAAAGACATCATGTTCGGTTGGGATGACACGAAGAAGGATCCCAAGCGCAGGGATTCCCGGCTGATAGTCATCGGCGACGACCGGCAGACGCCGTTGCAGCGCGGCGCGCTCACCGCGTTCCGCAACTACGGTGTGACCGTTATCCCCTACTCCAAATTGGAAGAGCGGGCTCCCGTGGAACTCGCCGCGTAGCTTCCGAGCCATATAAGGACTCATCCCGACGACTCACCGCGAGCACCGGATGAGTCCTTGGTTCTTGTGTTTCGCTATATGATCTTGTGTTTCGCTATATGATTGAGTCATGTCGGACGACAATGTCCGGCACGAAGGGAGACCCATCATGAAAAAGGCAATCGCACTGCTTGTTGCGGCGATGTTGCTTACCGGCCTGTCCGCTTGCGGGGGAAGCACTACGGCCGATGCGCCGGCCAAATCCGATGGCACGTCAAAGACCGAGACCAATAAGGAAGAACCCAAACCCCAGCCGGCCGATCTGACCGGCACATGGAAGCAGACCAATTCCAACGACCCGAGCTCATACATGGAAGCTACCATCAGCGGCGACACCATCGAGGTCAACTGGATCGGCACCGACACCAAGAGCCTCTACTGGAAGGGCACCTATCAGGCACCGGCCGCAGCCGGCGATTGGAAATGGACCAGCCAGGGCGACACCGAGACCATGGCCAGCGCGCTCCTCGCCTCGCAGGATGCCACCAAGGACTTCACCTACAGTGAGGCGGACGGCGTGAGCTGGGAGACCACCGCGCTCGGTACCACCATCACCGTCAAGACGGTCAAGCAATAAATCCCGTGTCGGGCGGATCAAGCCCTAAACACGAAACCGCCCCGGTCACTCTGCGAGCGCCGGGGCGATTCTGTTCCTGGATAAGGGTTATTTGATTCCGTTGGCCTTCATGTAGGCTTTCATGGTTTCGTAGCATTGTGCGGTTTGGAGTGCGTCGTCTGCCGCGCGATGGCTTTCCGTTTGTGCGATGCCGAATCGGCGGATGATGTCGACAAGGCGGTGTTTCGGCTCTTCTGGGTAGAGGGCGCGGTCCAGTGGCAGGGTGTCGATGGTTTTGTTGCCGATGTGTCTCATGCCGAGTCTGGTGGTGTTGGCGAGGAGGAAGGCGGCGTCGAATTCGTTGATGTTGTGGCCGATGAGGGTGTCGTTCCCTATGAATCTGATGAAGTCCGGGAGCACTTGGTCTACGGTCGGCTGGTTGCGCAGATCGCGTCGGTGAGTCCATTGAGACGTGTGATCTCCTCGGGCAGCGGACGTTGCGGGTTGACGAGCTGGCTGTACCGTTTGACCGGTCGGCCGTTCCTGCGCGGATGGCCCCGATCTCCACGATCCTGTCATCGCTTGGCGAGAACCCGGTGGTCTCCAAGTCTATGGAGGTGTAGTTGTCCACCATGAGGTCTTTGGCCTTGACTGGCTTGGACTTCATCTTCGTGACGCTCTTCGGCTTCTTCTTGAATCGCGCCTCCGGGTCGACTTTCCTTGCCGCCATGGCGAATCCGACGGCGAGCGCCACGAGGGCGATGATGGTGACGATGGTGAGAGGCAGACCGCTGTCGCGGTTGTCGTCGAATGGTGCGTAGATGGCGCTTGCGGCGAACAGCGCCGCGAGGATCCAGTAGAGTGTGCGCTTCCTCATGATTGTTCTCCTTCCGCTTCATTGGCCGCGAGTCGTCGTGCCCGTTGTTCGAGGTTGTCGATTTCGGTTTGCAGGTCCGTTATTTTCCGTTTGCGTCGGTCGATGCGTTCCCTGATTTTTTCGACCGAGACCTGTTTCCTGCTGCCGTAGGGGTCTTTGGCGTCGAGTTCGTCGGCTTTGATGCGGGCTTTCTTGATGTAGCTTCTGGATAGCGTCTCGATTGCGGAGAGGGTGGAGTCGATCAGAATGTTCCTTGCTCGCGGCTCCGCCGGCGACGCCGAAGTATAGGGCGCGACGCTGGTTCATCCGGTCGAGGAACGACTGGACTTCATGGCATGAGTGAATCAGTGCGCGTGGGCTGTCCACGAATTCCAGATGGCAGAGCAGCACGCAGGCGTAGTTGTGGGCGACGAGCCGGTCAAGTGACTGTTGGAATGAGCGCGTTTTCGAGCCGGTCTTTCTTGGCTTGTCGCATAGGCGCATGGCGGCCTTGGTGATTTCGATATCGGAACGGCCGGTATCTTTCTTGTGCGGTGATGGGCGGCTCATGTCGGCGAGCAGGCAGTTGCCGTGCGATACGGCGTTTCGCATCTTTCTGACGATGAACAGGAGATGCTGATATGGGTGGTTCTCGTTGTGACGGTATCGCCAGTAGGTGTTGAACAGAGTCAGTTGGTCGTTGAATCCCAAGAGTTCCCAAAGGTTCCATAGGGCAAAATCGCCTTGCAGGCCGGTTTCATGTCGTCGGTGTAGGGATTGTCGTGCATGGTGGGCAGGTTGCCGCTGAAGCACCTTCTGACGCAGATGTCGGCGATATCCGGGTTCTGATCCTTCATGATGAGCTGGTTAAACCTGACCTTGATGGAATGCTCAATGCTGGAGCACATTGACCATACCAGTCGACTGAGTGCGAAATCCACCAGCGAGAGTTCGACCAGATGACCGAAATCAAGGTTGTCGTAAACGTATCCTCCGGATTCGTCGATGGTTTTCCGGTAGTTGTTCTCGTAGGATTTGATCTTGAAGAAGTACGAGTTGTTCGAGAGGAACCTTCGGGCTTTCTCTTCATCCATCAGGTCGAAGGTGACGCCATGCGAGACGAGGGTGTTTATCTGCTCATCCAGCGTCGCTCGTTGCTTCACCTTCACCTCTCAGAATAAAAAACGGCGGCCGATGAATTCGACCGCGTTCCGAGCCGCCTCGGCGAACCAAGGCTTCCCTACGTTGTATGCCATACAATAGCCGCAATCTCCGGACTTTTCAATGATAATCAGCCGTGCGCCCAAGTCTTTCCGTTGGTTCTACGGCGTGTCGCTGGCATGCGGCGCGATGTGCCTCATCCTCGCCATCGGCGGACGGACCATCGCCGCCGGGGTCTTCGGCTACCTCGCGGGAGGAGAACGATGACCGAACGTTTCCTGAGCCTCAAGGAGGTCGGCGAGCGCCTCGGCGTGAAGAATCCCGCCGCGAAGGGCTACTGTCTTTCGTCAAATAAATCTGCGTGTCGTCACCAGTTAATCTGAACACCATCGGCGTTCAAAATGGACACCGTCACCGGCGGCCGGGTTGGTTCCGCTCTTTTCGTTTATTTCATCAGGGAGTGGCTGTTGCGGTATGACTCGCCACGGAACCTGACGATCCTTCCGTGGTGCACGATGCGGTCGATGACCGCGGCGGCCATGTCGCCGTCTCCGAACACCTCGCCCCACCGTCCGAACTCCAGGTTCGTGGTGAACACCACGCTCCGCTTCTCGTAGGAATCCGCGACGACCTGGAACAGGAGCCTGGCCCCGTCGATGTCGATCGGCAGGTAGCCCAGCTCGTCGATGACCAGCAGCCTGGCGCGGCCTATCGCGCGCAGTTCCGCGTCGAGCCGGTTCTCGTCCCTCGCCCGCCGCAAACGCATCACCAGCGACGACGCGGTGAAGAACCTCACCGGCATGCCCCTCTCGCACGCCAGCATGCCCGTGGCGATCGCCATGTGCGTCTTGCCGCATCCCACGTCGCCGTAGAGCACGAGGTCCTCGGCCCGGTCCACGAAACCGAGGTCCATGAGCTGCTCGCGCCCCCAGTCGGCGGGGAACGACGCCATGCCCCAGTCGTATCCGTCGAAGCCCTTGACGCACGGGAATCCCGCGTTCCTGATCAGCCTGGCGCGCCTGGATTCCGTCCGGCTGGCGTTCTCGGCCCTGAACAGGTCGGCCAGCACGCCGAGCTGGCCGGGCGTGGCGCCCGCGACCACGGAACGCAGCACGCTCCTGGTCAACGGCAGCCCGCATGCGAGCTCCATGACCTCGTCCGGGGTGGACTTGCTCACGGTCCGCCCGCCCCTGCGTCCGCCCGCCGCAGCGTCCGTCGACTCACTCATCGCCGTCCTCCCTCATGAACCTGCTGTACGTGTCGAGCCTGGCCCTCGATTCGGGACCGTCGCCCTGCGCGATCCGCCTGGCCGTCTGGTCGATCGCGGCCCTGTCGGGCCTTCTGCCCGCGGCGACGATCTCGACGACGGCCATGACGGCCGCACGGAAGCCACTCACCACGGCCGCGTGGCGGATGTCGTCGACCAGCAGGCCGCGTTCGCGCGGCTGGATTGGCTACAATGTATTAGACAGTCCGATGAGGGACGAATGACATGAGATTGGAGGCCGACGATGGCCGACCCGAAGCATCCCCGCCACTACGAGGAGTCGTTCAAGCGGCAGATCGTGCAGCTTTACGAGAACGGCAAGCCGGCGCGCGAGATCAAGGACGAGTACGACATCTCGCATTCCACGCTGCACCGTTGGGTCCAGGGCATCCGCAACAGCGGCTCCACGAAAGCCGCCGACAACCGCACTCCTGAGCAGAACGAGCTGATCGAGCTGCGCAAGCGCAACAGACAGTTGGAGATGGAGGTGGACGTTTTAAAACAGGCGGCGCTGATATTCGCACGAAGTAGCAGTGATACGGGCCAACGCCTCCCGTTATCCGATATCGGCGCAGTGCAGAATACTGGGCGTTCCCCGCTCCACCTACTACTGGATGATCGAACATCCCGAAGCCGAGCGGGTGGACCCGATCGCCGGCGACGTGCACGCGATCTGGCGCGACAGCCATGAGCGTTACGGCGCCAGGAAGATCAAGGCCGCGCTGGAGCGGAGGGGCGTCACCGCCTCCAGAAGGCGCATCGTCAACATCATGAAACGGCGGGGCATGACGAGCGCGTACGCGCGCAGAACGTTCAAACCACACAAGACGCGGGTTAACGAGGCCAGGCTCGCGAACATCCTCGACCGCGAGTTCGACGGCTACGAGCCGCGCACCCACCTGGCCAGTGACCTGACGTACGTGCGCGTCGGCGGCAAGTGGGCGTACGTGTGCCTGCTCATCGACCTGGCGAACAGGAGCATCGCCGGCCACAGCGCCGACACGAGCCGCACCGCCGACCTGGTCATGGCCGCGTTCGCCACGCTCGACTTCCCCCCTGACCGAGGTGGAGGTGTTCCACACGGACCGGGGCAGCGAGTTCGACAACGCGAAAATCGACGAGCTGCTCGACGTGTTCGACATCAGAAGATCGCTGTCAAGGAAGGGCAACCCGTACGACAACGCCGTGGTCGAATCCACCAACAGGCTCCTGAAGAAGGAGCTCATATACCGGAACCACTACACCAGCCTGGAACAACTACGCTCCGACCTCAACGACTATGTGTGGTGGTTCAACAACCAAAGACTCCACTCCACCCTCGGATACCGGAGTCCGAAGGAATTCACCGAACAGGGACTCGTCCTCTAAGAACCTGTCCAACACACCGTTGCCAGTCCAATGATACGGCCTCGCGGGATCTTAAGCGGAGCCAGTAGAAAGCGACTGTGCGCTGTATCGTTTTGGGCATCATGCCTCCCAACCTCGTTGTTCTCTCGGCCGTCTCTTTGCGGCTCTATAGAGATTCTACAGGCGGATCCGTGGTTCCGTGTTTTTCTCTATCTCAAACTTGACGTTATGCGCATTATGCGTATAATAGAGGGTATGAGGTTCAAGGAGATCGAGAAGCGCCTGCTGGCCGACGGCTGGGTGCTCAAGTCGCAGCGCGGTAGCCACCGCCAATACGTGCATCCCGTGAAGCCTGGCAAGGTCACGCTGCCGAACCATACGGGCGATCTGGACCCACGAACCGTGAAGAGCATATGGAAACAGGCCGGAATCAACGAACGGAGGACGAAATGAAGCTGGTCTACCCGATCATCCTCTACCCGATGGAGGAGCATGAGGGCGGCTACACCGTCGAGGTGCCCGACCTGCCCGGCTGCGTCACCGAGGGGCATGATCTCGCCGACGCGCTGGATATGCGCGTGACGCGGCGAGTGGCTGGATCCTCGACGAGATGGAGGACGGGCGCGCCGTGCCGCATGCCAGCAACATCGCCGACGTGAAGCCCGACGAACCGGACGGCATCGTCAGCCTCATCTCGCTGGATATGGACGCCTATGCCGAGAAGTACGGCAGCAAGGCGGTGCGCAAGAACGTGACCATCCCCGCATGGCTCGACACATTCGGCGAGCGCAACAACATCAACTATTCGCAGGTGCTGCGCGAAGGGCTCGAAGCCGCTACCGCGCCCTGCAGGATGCCTGACTGCCATACGCCGAAAGCCCCGGCGCTCACACTTGCGAGCGCCGGGGCTTTCGTTTGTTCGCCTTATGCGGTCTCCTCGATGATTTCGGCTTCGATGATGTCGGTGTCGTCGTGGAGGTCGGGGATGGCCTGGTCGAGCAGGGCGGCGAGTGATGCCGTGTCCCTGTGGGTGTAGTGGTTGGTCATCGTGATGCTGGTGTGGCCCATGATGGCGGTGCGTGCGTCGTCGGGCATGTTGGCGCGGGCTGTCATGCTGGCGGTCCAGTGGCGTGCGCTGTGGATGGTGACCGGCGGGAGGCTGGCGGCTTTCAAGGCCTTGTTCCAGTTGTAGCGTTCGGTGCTGCTGCGCACGGGGTTGCCTCGTGAGTTGGTGAATATGAGGTCGCGTGGGCCTATGCCGAGTCGTTTGATGCGCGCCCACAATCGCTGCCACAGGCTCGTGGATATGGGTACGAACCGGTGGGCGGCGTGGGTTTTGGGTGTGGTGAGCCACAGGATGCCGTACAGGTGCTCGGCTTTGAGCCAGGCGGGTATCACGGCGTCCTCCGGTTTGCCGTATTGCTGGATCTGCTGCTGCACGTTGATGCCGGGCACGCCGTCGCGTTGCTCCAGCTCGTAGGGCATGAGCGCGTATCGTTCGCCTTCCCTCATGCCGGCGGCGAACGCGAGTTCGAACAGCAGCATCCAGGATTCGTCCACGTCCACGGTCAGGGCCGGGCCGCGGCGTTTCGCGCCGCGGTTGGGCACGGCCTCGATCAACTGTTTCGGCTGGTCGGGTGAGAGGATCCTGGTCTCGGTGGGCTCCACCCTTGGCGGCTTGACCCTGCGGCATGGATCCACGGGGATGAGCTCCTCGAGCTCCGCCTGGTCAAGCATCATCTTCAGGCTCACGAAGTGGTCCTTGAGCGTGGAGGGAGCGAGCCGCTTGGAGAGCACGCGCATGCACTTGCGGATATGGTCAGGTGTCAGGTCCGTGAGGCGGATACAGCCGATGACCTCCATGCACGCGTGGATCCTGCCGGCGCGTGTGCGGTATGTGGTGGGTTTGACGTTGAGCCGGTATTCCTCCAGCCAGCGCTCCGCGTAGTCCTTCAGGTACGGGCTCTTGGCTCCGGGCAACAGGCCGGTGCGCTCCGTCTCGGCGACCTTCGCGCCGAACCGTTCGCGGGCATCGGCCTTGGTGCGGCCGCTCGCCGCTATGAACCGTCGTTTGCCGGTGGCGGGATCCCGGCCGATTTCGCGGCGGAACTCCCATCGTCCATCCGCGCGGTGGATGATGCCGCCCGCGCCCTTCGTGCGCCGCGACGTCCGCCCGTCTTCCGTGTGGTCTTCGCCGTCATGGTGTTCTCCTTGTGTCCGAGAGCACTCAATGAGCGTCCACGCACATGGCGAGAACCGTTACGGCGAGCGCACTTCGGGGTTTTCCGGAATTACACTCTATTTACACTCTATCGCCGCGTAAAACGGCGGAATACGTGCGTAAAACGGCGGTTTTCCGCGAATCGAAAAACGGCGCGATTCCAACGTTCCGACACCCCGGAACCCTTGGAATCACGCCGTTTTCTAGGGTCTGAAGACCCTACTTGGAAACGTTGAACTTGAATTCGACGATGTCGCCGTCCTGCATGACGTAGTCGCGGCCTTCCTGACGGAGCTTGCCTTCCTCCTTGATCTTCGTCATGGAGCCTTCGGCGGCAACGAAATCGTCATAGGAGACGATATCGGTCTTGACTTGAAGCCTTTCGAGTCGGTGTGGATCACGCCGGCGGCCTGCGGGGCGGTGTAGCCCTTGTGGATCTGCCATGCGCGCACTTCCTTCTCGCCTGCGGTGAGGAAGGTGGACAGACCGAGCGTGTCGTAGCCGACGCGTGCCAGCTGGTCGAGGCCGGATTCCTCAAGGCCGGCGTCGGCGAGCATTTCGCGCGCGTCGTCCTCGTCGAGTTCGGTCAGGTCGGCTTCGAATTGCGCGTTGAGGAAGATGGCCGGAGCCGGAGCCACGGAGGCGGCGAGCTTGGTCTTGAGATCCTGGTTCTGCAGTTCGGAATCGTCCACGTTGAACACGTAGATGAACGGCTTGGCGCTCATCAGGTGCAGGTCGTAGACGGAGTCCTTGTCGAAGCGGCCTTCGCGGGCGGCCTTGTCGATGGTCTCACCGGCTTCGAGGATCTCCTTGGCCTGCTTGACGGCGTCCATGTAGGCCGGCTCGATCTTCTTGCCGCGCAGATCCTTCTCCAGCTTCGGCAGCGCGTTCTCGATGGTCTGCAGGTCGGCGAGGATGAGCTCGGTGTTGATGGTGTCGATGTCGTCGGCCGGATCGACCTTGCCGTTGACGTGGACGATGTCGTCGTCTTCGAAGGCGCGTACGACCTCGCAGATCGCGTCGGCCTCGCGGATGTTGGCGAGGAACTTGTTGCCCAGGCCTTCGCCTTCGGAGGCGCCCTTGACGATGCCTGCGATGTCGACGAAGGTGACGGTTGCCGGCACGATCTTCTCGGTGTGCACGAGCTTGGCGAGCACCGGCAGACGGTTGTCCGGCAGCGGCACGATGCCGGTGTTCGGCTCGATGGTGGCGAACGGATAGTTTTCCGCCAGCACGTTGTTACGGGTCAATGCGTTGAACATGGTGGACTTGCCGACGTTCGGCAGTCCGACGATTCCGATAGTAAGAGACATGGTTCCTTAGCTTAGTATTAGGCTTCGATGGCGTCGACGGCTTTGATGACCGCGCCGCGGAATGCGCTTTCCTCCAACGAGGCCACGCCCTTGATGGTGGTGCCTCCCGGCGAGCAGACGGCGTCCTTCATGGCACCTGGATGGGTTTCGTTGGCCAGGTACAGTGCGCCGACGCCTTCCACCATCTTTGCGGCCAGACGGTAGGCGGTGGCGCGTTGCAGACCGTATTTCACGCCCGCGTCGCCGAGCGCCTCGATGTACATGTCGGTGAATGCGGGCGCGCAGCCGGCGATGCACATGCCGATGCCCATATGCGCGGAGTCGACGCGTTCGATGAGGCTGATCGATGAGAACAGCTTTTCGAACGTCTCGTTTTGCGCGTCGGTCAGCGTGTTGTCGGTTTCCGTGACGAGCACGCCTTTGCCGACGGCCATCGGCGTGTTCGGATGGTGCACTGGATGTGCATCGCGCCGAAATCGGCGCCGAACAGTTCACGGTATTTGGCGAGATCCCAGCCTGCCGCAATGGATACGACGAATGTGCTTTCGTTGGCGAGCGCGCCGGCGATTGGTTTGATGACGCTTTCGATCTGGTACGGTTTGATGGCGATGATGACAACGTCGGCCGCGTCTGCGACTTCGGCAGCGGTGCGCAGCGGTGTGGCACCAACCTTCGCCGTGGTTTTCTCCAGTTTGTCGTAATGCGCGGCGCACGCCACGATGTCAGTACCGTCGATTGCACCTGCCGCGACAAGTCCTTCGGCAATGGCCTGTGCCATGTTGCCGTATCCGATGAATCCGATGGTTGGGTTGGACATGGTTTCTCCTTGTTGTTCCCGGTTCCTATTTGATATCGATATATGGATGGATTGTCTGTGTCAGAACAGTTCTTCCAGATCTCCCCTGTTCAGTGCTTCGTTGAACAGGCGTTTGAAGACCACGGAACCATGCACGCCGTCATGCTCGAATTCGTTGGTGGTCCAATAATGTGAACGACCGACGCGGGACAGCGTGTCGAGCTGCAATCCAGAATCTACGTACATGTCGTCGAAATAGACGGCAGCCTGCAGCGGAACCTCATTGCGCGCCAACTGGTCGGCATCGTAGATCGTGCCGAAATGCGTGTCTTCCATAAGCACGTCCATGGCCGGTTTGAACGGACGCAACGCACGTTCCTGCTCGAACATCCACGGGAACATGGCCTCGCCGGTGAAATTAAGCGGACGGATGTCACCCGCGAATTCCGGATGCTCGCCGCGCACGCGCTGGGCGGCCCAGCAAATCGGCGTTTCCAGCTCGCCGTTGGCGTAGATGAACTCCTGCAACGGCCAGTACAGCGGGCGAGACGAGGTCGCATCCATCACGGAAGACAGGAATTCGTCAGACAGTTCCGCCGAGGTCGAGGCCGAACCGTCGCCGTCGAGGAATGCCTGGTCAAGAATCCAATGCACGCGTTCGAAACTTGGCTTCATGCCGAAATCGGATCCCAAGCATTGGAAGCGTTCCACCGTGAGCGGATCGCCGTTCGGCAATGCGACCTTGCGCGACTGCAGAATGTCGGCGACGGCCGCGGCACGTTCGACATCGATCGGGTAACGCTCGTAGAACTGCTTCGTCTTTGCCGCCATGCGCGGGAACGTATGACGGTACACGTCGGTCGCATCGGCGGGAACATGAGGAATGCCGCCCGTGGTGAAACTGGCGATAACCCCTTGCGGGAACAGCGAAAGATACGTCAGCGTCAGGAATCCGCCATAGCTTTGACCAAGCGTGGCCCAACGTGCGCCCCCGAATTCGGTACGACGCAGATGCTCGAAATCACGAACGATCGAATCGGCGAGGAAGCGCTTCAAAAACGCGGCACCGGCCTTGCCGCCGCCATCCATACCCTCAATCACATGCGTATCGACACGAGACGAACGCCCAGTACCACGTTGATCCGGCAACACCACACGGAAATGCTTGATGGCCTCCTCAATCCAACCATCGGAACTTGGACCGAGCGGACGGGGGCCGGAACCACCGGGACCACCCTGCAGGAACACGAGCAGCGGAAGATCATCATGCACATGTTCGGGAGCGGTGACCACACGGTAGAACAGGCTGATTGATTCGCCATCGAACCCATGACCGGGCTCGTGGCCCGTCCAATCCAACGGCACCTTGATGGAACGATCCTCAATATGCAATCCGGGCACGTAGTATTCGCTCAGCAACGTCATGCATTCACCTTCCCTTTGGCGTCATCGGCATGTTCAATGCGGGTAGTGACTTCTTGATGGCTTCCATCCCACCCACATGCGGAGACAACCTTACCTCACAAAAGCGGCTTTATCCTGCCGCTATTTCATTCCCGCGCATGATGGCGTCACAGCATATCTGGCGCTAGGGTGGAACGTATGTCGAATCTCAAGCAGCGTCTCTTGTCGTGGATGCATGGTCATGTCTTCGCAGGCGATCTCATCATCACGCTTGCCATAGGTGTTCTGCTGTTCGGCGTGACCGGCGGCATCACCTATAATCCGGGATTGCTGTTTGACCTTAAGCCTTCCACGCAGATGGCATGGGAAGCGGCAATGCTTATCCCGCTGCTGATCCGTCGATGGCGGCCGCAGACCGGAGCGTTGCTCTGCGTGGCATTGACCTTGGCGCATCTCATATTCGGCCCTTGCCTGTTGGGCGCCGATATTCTGGCATTGTTCATGCTGTATTCGGTGATCGTCTACGGCAATCCCAAAACACGAAAGCCTTCATTATTCTGGCGTTGACCATCGGTCTTCTGGCTTCGGCGTTGATAGCATGGACCATGACCAATGGACCACTGCTCACCGGAGGCAAAGTGCATACATGGAGCAGCTGGAACGGCCCAAATCCGAATGACATTATGGTCACGGAAGACACTCTCGGTTCCATTTACACGGGAACATCCATGTCGGAAGTCGCCGGCATGATGGCGCAATACATGCTGGCACTAACGCCGATTGAAGTATGCATTATTTCTACCATTGTTATGTCGTTCTGGCATCGTGCGCGCATGGCAACCGTTCGCATGATGCGGGAACGCAATGAGGCAATCGCCGCGCGAGATCAGGATGAGCGTGATATCGCGGCGTGGCGGAACGTGCACGTATCGCACGCGACATGCACGATGTGGTGGCG
>ENA-OQAL01000157-OQAL01000157.1-human-gut-metagenome-genome-assembly--contig:-NODE-157-length-17731-cov-2.904397_pt1 | contig 17731 bp, 14 predicted proteins | sample MGYA00242491_ERZ504519 | MGnify/ENA primary metagenome ERZ504519 (study PRJEB26092, sample SAMD00036260) | human gut metagenome | host: Homo sapiens | study: EMG produced TPA metagenomics assembly of... | reverse complement strand
GAAACTGGAAAGAACGGATATTTCCCTAACGGAAACTTTACATTTACGGAAACTTTCACCGGAAGTTCACTTGATTACCGCTGGGTAGGAGTAAGAGGTGCCAGAGAAGGATTCATTTCTACTACTGCGGAAGGTCTAACAATTACACCTTACGAAACCAATACCAAGGCAGTTCTTCCTACTTCTACATTGTTCTATCGTCAGCAGCACCTTAATTTCACGGCTACAACTACTCTGAAGTATGTGCCTCGTACAGAAAAAGACCTCGCTGGAATTACTTGCTATCAAAGCGAAAAATTCAACTATGTATTTGGGGTAACGAAAAAAGCAGAAGATAGCTATATCGTACTGCAACGTACTGAAAAGGGAGAATCTTCAACCATTGCCAGCGAAAAAATTGAAGGAAACACTCCAATCAGTCTGCGCGTAACAGCAGAAGGAGATAAATACACATTCAGCTACTCTGTAAAAGATAATAACTACCAGACCGTAGGAGGAACCGTTTCCGGAGATATTCTTTCTACCAACGTAGCTGGCGGATTTACCGGTGCAATGATTGGTTTGTATGCTACTACTTCCAACGATGCGGAAGCTTTATAATCAAAATTAGTAACCACAAAGAGTATAAGAAATATCTTCTATACTCAAAGAAAAGAGGCTGCTTAAAGGGCAGCCTCTTTTTATTCTCATCATTTAACATATATGACAAACCTTCGATACCCAGTAAGACTAGGAACACCATCATCATTTAATTCTAAAATTAAATGAAAATTTTACCTGTAGCATCTTCAGGAATGTGTAACACACACATTCCCTGCTTGTCAGACTCAATTTCTACCACACCTTTATACGTACCAGGCTCCTCATACACATACCAATTATAATGTAAATTATTCCATCGGGGTCATACGATGAAGAAGCATCCAACTGCAATACTTCCCCTGCCTCAACTGTTTTACTAAAAAATTAAATGTTGAATCATTCTCAAAGACAACGACCGGATGATGGTTAGCATCCGAAAATTTATCTGTAGTAGCCCAACACATTCTCGCAGCAAAATCATTCAAAATATGCTGTCGCCATTTATTAATGGCAGCAATACCCTCGGACGTACTAGCATGCATAAAATAGGGATCATAAATTTTCTCACTCTTACCTGATTTTTCAATAAAATCCATTCCTCGTATACCTGCAGTACGTTCCATTTTTAAATCGGCCTCCCCCATCCACCGTACGCAAGGCTATCCGGAACATTCAATCCATTCACATATACATATAAAAAAGAAGGAGAATCACCTTCCGAGGCCCATATCCTGTCTGGATAACAACCTCCTAACGGTTTTCTTGACTGAACATTATCTTTAATCCATTCATCACCAGGTCCCCATCCATAAATTTCCGTATTTCTTATATAAAAGATTTCCGGAAAAGATTTAGCAATTCCAGCTCCAGCATCATCTTGCCCTAACACATCATAAATTCGAATTTAGCTACAAATTTTTGGAATTCTTCTGGACTTCTGGTAGAATGGACCTTCCAAATAGCTTGTGCTATCGTATTCATTCCACTCCATGCAGCAAGCCAGATAGGACGAGCGTCTTCTTCCTTATCTACCGCCGCAATAATTAATTCGAACCCCGGAGAGTCCTTACCTTCCCCCAACTCCTGACATATTCGATTTTTCCTGTCCCCCCTTTTACAATACTCTTCAAATAATCAGGTGATGGAAAATCGTTTGCATGTTTCTTTTAAAAAAGGATAAGCATCTGCATAACAATCTATGACTTCTGTTATATCTGAAGTTCTATCCGGGTCATCTACCCAAGCATTTGAGCTGATGATTCCCTCTATATCCATTCTATCTGCACATACCAAAAGGTGTATCAATGATTGCTTGTCATCCGGATCAGCTCCACCTAAATCTGTAGTTACAATCAATCTTTGTTTTCCTAAATCATTTCGTGCAAACAGAAATCCACAAAACCCAAAAACAAAGTCAAAACAATATATCTCATATCAAAACCGTTTTATTATCAATAGTCATCAAACTAATTGCTCTCATAAATAAAATATCTACTTTACCTCGTTCTTCTACATGGAGACTCATTCATGTATAAATACGACTTTTTTATATCCCCCATAATCAACCACAATCTTTTCTAAAACCACAGCAGGATCTAAAGGCGAAAAATCAAATTATATAACTACCATCCTGACTTACAGGCAAATCAAGACTCACTTGTTTTTCAACTACACGTCTTGCTACCGTAGGATAAAATGTAGTATAGATATTCTCAGGATGTTCATTCAAATCATGATTATAATTCACCGTCACTTTATTACCATTCTAAAACCTATAGCATATCTATGACCGTCTGTGTTATGAAAAGCAAGCGTGGATTTTACAACCACAATGACATTCACAGTCTTACACTTCTTTATCTCCTCTGGTAAAACCATCTTATAAGAAACCGTAGCACCCTCCACCGGCTTTGTATAAGGCATTAATGTGATTCCTCCCAATGTTCTTCCCATATCGGGAATCACTTGCCATTTGAGGCTCTCAGGAGACTTGGTTTCAAAGAAATGCCCAGCTTCCATAGCCACATATCCGCCACTTCCTTCAAAGATGTATCCCCCTACATTTTCCTCTGATAATCTAAATACTTCCGGTTGTTTGTCAACTGAAAAGTCATCATTCCATGAAGTATAACCTATATGCTTTTGAATCATCATCCCCTTCCATTTTCCATTGCTCATAACGTTATTATAGTCTTCACTCAATGCTTTATCACGAGCAAAGCAAGCTTCTACCTTGTCAGCCCAATCATTAGCTTCCGGATTTCCTTCTTCATAAAGTTTATGGTTCATGGCCTGAGCATAATACATCTCATAAAGATTAGACATTGCCTGAACAGGAAATAACAGCAATTGCTTATAAGCATCCTTATATTCAGGAGCAAGTGATAAATATTGACGTAATGCTTCAGCTTCTAAACGTACATAATCATCTGCTACTTGCTTCCATTCCCCTGTTTCAAGATTATAAGTGTCACAATCCAGCATTTCCGCCGTTACACGACCATTATACTTGGTATACAAATTAAGAATCCGAGCTGCTTCCTCAGCCTGCCCTTTACCAAATATTTGTTCACAGAAGCAATAAGGATGTTGCATAAAATTATCAACAGAATAATCATTCGGATTCCATGCCATATCTAAAAATAAAGTAATAGGATACTCCATCGGTTTTAAGATCCCCCACATTAAGTATCCAAAGTTTGTCCACTCCGTATTCATAAGTAAGATGAAGCTGCTCCCACATTCCTTGTATTGGAGTCATATTCATCCATTTTGAATTTCGGGGCGCTCCCACATAGTCTACATGATAATACATTCCCCATCCTCCCGGATGCTTACGCTCCTTATCGTTAGGAAGACGACGCACATTGCCCCAATTATCATCACAAAGCAACATTATTACATCTTCAGGAACCCGCATTCCCTTATCATAATAATCAAGTACCTCTTTATATAAAGCCCATACCTGAGGAGTTTCCTTTGCCGGCTTTCCAGTCACATCCTCAATAATTCGACGTTGGTTTTCAACTATAGACTCCATCAGTTTTACATTGGTATCTTCACTCATAGCCTCGTCTCCGTCTCCACGCATGCCAATAGTAATTATATCTTCAGTATTTTTTACCCTCTCAATACCTTCTCGAAAAAACTGATCTAACACTTTTTTTATTCGTCGAATAATTCCATGCACCATATTCATTACGTTTACGGGCCCATTCTTGATGGTTTCGCGCCATAGGTTCATGATGTGATGTGCCAATAAATCACCCCCATTTCATCCGCAGTCTTACTATTGAGAGAATCATCCGCATAAAAAGCCCACCCCCACATAGCAGGCCATAAAAAGTTTCCCTTAAGGCGAAGAATCAATTCACAAACCTGGGCATAAAAACGATGATCACCAAAATCTGTTCCATAATATTGCTTTACCCAGCTTGTCAGACAAGGAGCTTCATCATTCAAAAATATACCACGATATTTTACGGCAGGCTCTCCATCTGTATAAATACCTGGTAATATATAAGCTTCTGCCCTCTTTACTACTGGCACATCCATCCACCAATACCAAGGTGACACTCCAAGCTGTTTTGACAGCTCATAAATACCGTAAATAGTACCTCTACGGTCACTACCAGCAATTACTAATGCTTTTTTAACTCCATTAAAAGGAGCGTCAACGGTTGTTATAATATATTTCTCATTTTTCCTTGCAATTGTTTCTTTTCGAGCTTCTCCTTCTGGATAAGTTGCTTAATATACTTTGAATTCAGACTTCCTACGATAATGCAATTCTCATCCGAAATTTCAGTTGTCAACTGAGGCTCCATCCCAAACACCTGACTAAAATCCTCACATAAATTATCTACAGCAATGTGAATACCTCTTTGATCTTCTTTATCTATAAGGATATTTATTATTTTGTTATCAGATACTAAAAGAAAAACGCATTACTTTCTTTTTCAAAAACCACAAACCGATTTGCTGAAAATGTATCCAAACATACTATAAGCAAAAAGCAAATTAGACTATGTATTTCATGGTATAAATTTAAAATCATTTATTTCAAAAACGACAACAAAGACTCGTAATCAATTCCACATCCAATATTATGAAAATTTCTCTTATCCCCATCTTTTACAAATAACAAAAACAGGAATAAGAGAAACTTTCATGTATAATTTTATTCTTGTGAAATTATCACTCTGAATTTGTCTATTAAACACTTCTAATTTTGGTATTACAAATGCTTAATTATTTTTCCTGACTCAATTCTTCAGATGGCTCTGCTATAACTTTACCAGCAAGTCCATTAGCAAATCCAGCATACGTCGTTTACGTTTAAAGCTGCTATCCCATAAACCAGTAGGTTCTCCTGGTCTCCAACCAGAATCAGCCGGACTATCTGTAGCACACCACTGAGTAATACCATATTGCTGCTCTACAGGAATTATCTCAAAATATTTACTGATAATAAACTGATAGAACTCTGCCATTTTCAGTTGTTGCTCATAAGTTACATTCTCAGTCTTGATAGCAGTACCGAAAGCTTTGTCTACAATACCCATATCCAATTCTGAGATTTTGATAAGCTTACCACTTTCAGCTAATATCTTAAACATATTAACGATTGCATCCTCTTGAGCTTTTTGATCTGCTTCATTCAAAATATAGCTTACGTGCATTTGGGTTCCAATACCATCAATCTTTGTTACACCATCTGATTCCCATCTTCTAATCCATTCAACCAAGCTCTTTACTTTTTGATTACCATCCCACCAAGACTCTAGATTAAAATCATTGATAAACAACTTCAACTTAGACGGATCGCCTCCATATTCCTTGAAATATTTACGTGCTCTTGATTCAAGAATACGTACATAATCAATATCGCCTAAATAATCAGTCCAATAGAAATTAGTTGTAGGATCTCCATTCTCAGATGACTGCAAATCATAGAAACCATCGCCGTCATTATCTACTCCAGAAACTGTTTCATTTGCCAAATCCCAAGCTGTAACATAGCCACCTGTTGCTTCCATCATACCTTTAACCCAGTTATCCAAAGCCCAAGTAAGCGTATCTTTCTTTTCTTCAGGAGTCAAAGGAATTGTATTTCCTTTTTCCTCCAATTCCCATTTAATATCATCAAAATAATAAGTATTAGCTTCTGGCAATACAGACAAATTAAATGCAATAGTATTCATACCACTCGCACCTGCTTGATCCTCAGAAATAGTTCCTTCATACACAAATTCCTGCCAAGTGGTAGAGAAAGTAGGATTAGTAAACATATTATAGAAAACATATCCACCAGGTTCATTATGCGACTGAGTTTCACATCCAGCTTCTTTATCTGCGCGATATTTCATGCTAAAACGATATTTTTCGCCAGCCATCATCATTCTCGGAGTCTTTACAAAGAATTGAGTATCCCAAGTATTTGTCGGATTATCTCCTGATTTAACAACAATAGCACGTCCAGCTCCATCAGCACCTGTTCCCGCAGCACCAAAAGTAGCAGCTTTAGGACCAGATGTCATTTCCGTTGCATAAAAGCAAGAAGTATCATCACTTTCACAGTCACTATTTAAAAGCATATTATTCCAAAGTGAAATTGACGGTGCTTCTTTATGCGTTACTTTAAGCCATTCAATTTCTATATCTCCAGCAAAGTTTCCAGATTGAAACATCACAAAACCATCAGCTGTATTCACTCCTGTAAATGTAAGTTTAACTTCCTGCCATTCAGTTGTAAATGATAAAGCAGCAGTTTGTTGTCCTCCCCAATCTCCAATACAACATGTCAAATATCCATCGCCACTAGCCTTTATCTTAGCAGTAACCGTATATTCTATATCCGGACTAGCAACTAAACCATTCGCCACATGATATTGAATTTCGTAAAAATTCTCAATAGCTTCCGGATTATGAATTAACAAATTACCATCAGAATTAATACTAGCATCTACTTTATCACCATGCCAATAAGTATAAGATCCTAGTGTTAGAATAATCTACATACACATCATTTACCTCTTCGGCATCTCCTGGATCAACTGTGATTTCTTTATCAGCAATCAACCCATTCAAATAAGTCATATTCTGCTGTGCATGCCAACCTAATGTATGACCGTAAATCGTAATACCTGCAGCTTTGGCTACATCTACAAAATTTTGAAACCGTTGAAAAGTTCATCGTACCATCATCGGCTACAACTGAGGCATATTTCATTGCATTGCCTGCAGTCATCTCGTCAAAGTTTATAGTAACCGCTTCATAAACTACACCTTGCTGAACAAAATCACTTACACTGGCCGCTAATCCCAACTTGAAGTTGGGATTTTTAGCACGGTCCAGATATGATTTCAACACGTCATAATTATTCAAATATTCATATTGAGCAACGCTTGTCGGCTTTTGAACCGAATAGGGCAATAGGGCATCGTCAACACATGATTCTACTACCATCCCTAAGGCTAATACCGGAAGCAATTTCATATATTGTTTCATGTCTTCTTTAATTTAAGGTTATTTATTATATGTAACATCAAACCATTCAGCCTTAACCTGACGATCGCGCATAACCAATGTATCCTTAGTTGCATAGACAGTAGAACCTAAATCCACTGTATAATCCAAATACAAGACGTCACGATCTTTGTTATTAAAGGAATTCTTTTCTCCCTTCTCTACATACTTACCAGAACCTGAAACAGTGCAGCCCGGAGTGTCTGTAGAAAGTGTACATTCATTATTATCATTAAAAGAAAGAATCAAATTGCAATTTTTGATCATTAAGAGTCAAAGCAAAATTAGCATCCTTCAATGAGCGAGTTGTCAATTCGCAAACTTCATCACTTTCAACAGAACCTGTATGACGAACTACTGTATTAGTAGCACCACCTTGAGTAATTTGATCTACCCCACGACGCAAATAAACTGCATCCCACGGATTAATATACTTCACGGCATACAAAATGTAATCTTTCGGCAATACATTCCAGTCTGACTTGTTGCAACGAACAGGATTTTCCACTAAAGGAGAGCCTGACAAGATAGAATCCGCATTATGTACATTTGACATTACCAAAGGAATTACATAGGTAGTTTCTATTGCTTTAGGATCAGCAAAGAAAGCATCAGTCAACTGTACTTCTACTCCCGCACTAATCTGACCTTGAGGTATAGTGATTTGGTCAGAAGAAAGTGTATAATATTCAGCAGGCATAGGAACCACGTCTTCTCCTGTAGAGAACTTCAAGTTGTCACACAAAGAATTTACCACTTCAATATCAACCACAGGCGATGTTTGATTTTCATATACACCACCCATTGTTGCCTTAATCATACATTTATGTTGATTATCAAGTGTATTATCAAAAACTTCATCATTACCCAAAACGATAGTACGCACCGGATACTGATAAGCAAAATATACAGTAGTTGTTCCATAGTCAGGGAAAGACCAATCCCCATTCTCACACGAAGAGAAAGAAACCAACGCTAACAGTGAAAACAAATAAAATAGTTTTTTCATTTTTTCAGTCATTAAAAATTATTCCACATAAAATCAATCCCAACCCTTATTCTGTTCCAATGCATCAAATTTCACTACTTCGCTATAAGGAATAGGACCAAACCGCATGAAATCATTATATGTACGGCTTTCAACATTAAATACCTGATAGGTTCCTCCACTAATACGTATTCCTTTTGCCGGTTCGTTCAAATCCATGTTCCAACGGCGCAAATCCCAAAAACGGAAACCTTCAAAACACAATTCCAAACGACGTTCATTTCGTATTAAATCACGCATTTTAGCTTGATCATTCTTCACACTTTCCAAATAAGGATCATTTCCTGAAGCATCTTTAATTCCAGCACGCTGACGAATGGCTTTAATAACATCATAAGCAGAATAACCATGTAAACCAGTACCTGTAGGTCCCCATGCCTCATTGGCTGCTTCCGCATAATTCAAATAAATTTCAGTATAGCGGATACGCGGACTATAATGTGGCTGTCCTGTAGTGGTTGTAGAGCTCAAATATACATCTTCACGTAAATGTTTACGCAGATAATAACCTGTACGGGTAGAATAGCCATTTTCTTTATTCAAACCATCATTGTTAGAAGTATTATCTACACTTGTATCAATGGTCTTGCCATCAGTACCCATAACGGTACCATTCACCACAATATAGAGAGCCAGACGTGGATCACGGTTGGCATAAGGATTTTGGTCATCATAACCAGCTTCAGGAGAGTCAATTGGATAACCATTAGCCATCGGGAAAGCATCAACTAAATTCTGAGTCGGATTAATCTGACCGCTACCGTAAAGGCTGGGTGGGAACTGCGCCTGCTCTAATGAATAAGCTGTAGCATCCTTACCATTTCTCCAAAGCATCTCCTGAGGATTAGAACCTCCAGTCAAGCTATTAATTTCATCCGCATTCTTATACCACGTATTTCCCTGAGCTGCCAAACCTGCTACTCCACCAATCAAATCCAGGATTTCACCATTATAGTCAGCAGCTTCTGCCCATGTTCCTTTGCTACCTTCTGCAAATGCCGGGCTGGCAGCTAAAAGTGCAGCTTTTGCACGAAAAGCCAACGCGATACGTCCACTCATACGAGAACGGAAATTGTTACCAAACACAATGTTGTACTGGCTGAAGTTAGCTCCTTCAGAACGATATACTTCCGGAACTTCTGCATCGGAAGAGATATTCTCATAATCAAGCGGTAACAATTCTTCAGCCCGTTGAACATCATCATAAATAGCCTGAATACATTCATCAAATGTGTTTCGCGGATAGTTGAAATTAGAAGTTTCATCTTCTACTTCCTCCACAATAGGTACTCCCATCAAACGACCATCCTCTGTGTATCCAGCATGAGCCTGCAACATATAAAAATTAAACATTGCACGCAAACCATAAGCTTCACCTTTCAAACGGTCACAAAACATTTTTATTCACAACCGGATCTTTTACCCATGAAACCTGATCAACCTGAGTCAAGAAAAGATTAATGTAATGAATAGCAGCCTTACAAGATCCCCACTGATCCATTGGATTGTTATTTGATGTCCATGAACCAGTAGCCATCTTCAGATAACTGTTACTTGTCTGGTTAGTTACAGCATCATCTGTAGCCACATCATTAAATGACTGTGAATTGTAGGGATTACGAGTATAAGCATTAGCCAAAATTCCTTCTGCATACAAAGGATCTTCAAGGCCATCCGAAACTTGCTTATTATTTTCAATTGCTGGTGTAAATAAATCATCGCATCCCACCAGTAAAAAAGCCGCGACAAAAACTGTCAATATTTTTTTTCATAAGAATCTACTTTTATTTTATCAATTTAGAAACCTATCTTGAAACCAATGTTGTAGAAACGAGTCTGAGGAGCTGCTCCTGTATTCAGTTCCAGCTTTTCACGTTCTTTCGATATTGTCAACAAGTTGCTTGCATAAGCATATACTGAGAAACTACGTACAAATGAATTTCCCAACCATTGTTTAGGCAAATCATAAGTCAACTGAAGACGAGACAGATTAAACCGGTTAGTCTTATACATCCAGAAATCAGAATTACGATAGTTGTGATTATCCGTTTGTGTAGTCAAACGTGGATAAGTTGCGGTTTCTGCAGTTTCAGGAGTCCAACGTCCACGTACCACTTCTGAATACTTCTTATCTCCATATACCCAATAATAATCACCACTCATGAAAGCAGAAGCCCCCCAATAACCGGTACCTAAAGCAAACAAAGTAAAGTTCTTCCATTTCAATGTAAGGTTCAAACCTACTGTCAACGGAGTTCCTTGCCAGCCATAGCGTTCGCCCAAATAAACTTCATCCTTTTCATCGATAATCTTATCACCATTCTGATCTACATATTTCAAATCACCAGGTTTCAATTCACCGAAAGAGGAAGTGATTCCTGAATTCTGAATTTCCTCTTCATTGTTGTAGAAACCTTCAGCCTGTAATCCCCACATACCATCAGTAGGTTTGCCCTTACGATAACGATATGCATCTTCATACAGTTCATCTACCTTTGTATTCTCATTGGTATAGTAAGTAGCATTTACTCCCAAGTTAAAATCAACTTCACCCATCTTCTTATTGAAATTCAATGCTAAATCAAAACCTGTACGGGTACTATTGTTATAGTTCACATAAGGAAGCAAAGTACTCTCGGGCCAATAAGACACAAAATAATTCGGATAACTATTAGAAGGTTGAACCAACATTCCTTCAAGGCTATTCTTAAAGAATGATGCATCAAAAGTCAGCATCTTATTCCATAAAGAACCGCGTAATCCTACGCTAATCTCCTTACGCTTGATGAAAGACAGATCTGAATTATTACCGCGTCTAGCTTCTGTTGCATGGCTCTGGTTACCATCAGCCCAACCCCACCAAGCACCATTAGCCTGGTCGTAGCTACTTTGGTACATATAGTAATCATCAATTCCCAAGTCTGTATTTAATACCGAACCTGAAACACTCAGCATTAAATCATCCAGAACCGATGAATCTTCCAGGAAGCTTTCATTGCTTAAACGCCATCCCAAAGTAAGTGAAGGTGAGAAAGCATTACGATTATTTTCCGGAAGACGAGCAGAATGGATTAAAGCTCCTCCAAAACTCATATAATATTTGCTCAAATAATCATAATCAACCTGCAAACCTAAATTGACATTGCTGGTTTTATGATATACGGCACTTTCACCTTGCTGATATCCGGCTGCAATCAACATAGCAGAAATATTGTGACTATCTGCAAATTTGTTGTTATAGTTCAACTGAGCCGAGAATGCCATAGTCTGACGATTCCAGCTATCGGCAATATGCTGAATACCATCGTGTACGTCATCACCATACTTTGTCAAGCCCACAATCAGATCCTGACCGTTCACATTAGCCCATTGAGGTTCATAAGTAGCATAAGTATCACCATAATAGCGATTGTAGGTTGTTGCATAATCTATCGCAAAACGAGTCTGAAAGGAAAGACCTTTCAAAAGCATAGAAAGATCCACATCTACTCCCATGTCAAACTGATATTGACGACTTGTATAGGTATTGACACCAGCCACATAAAGATTGGCAATTTCATTAGTCTGATCTACTTGTGTACCGCCTAACAGATATTTTCCATCAATTAAGTAACGACTATTATTTACCAGATTCCATGCATCCGTATTATTCTGCATAATATAATCAACAGGAATCAGCGGAGAAATACGGTTAGGTCTCAGTGAAGCTGCAGCTCCCCAGAAATTACCACGGGCACTACGTCCATCATAGAAAGTAGCATTGGCATTCACGTAAGTCTTAACATATTGTCCCAGATTCACATCAATGTTACCACGTACACTAAAGCGAGTTGTACGGTCATCTTTCGCATTACCTACCTTTATCAATGAACCTGTATTATAAAGGTTGATATTGGTATAAAACCGTGCCTTTTCAGAACCACCTGAAATTTCAGCCGTTACATCCGACTGATTGTAAGCCTTTTTCAGATAATCATCAGAATAAAGATTTACATCCGGATAACGATAAGGGTTTATTCCAGAACCATGGTTATAAATATCCACATCACTATATAACGGATCCATGCCATCATTTACACGAGCTTCATTATACAATGTCATGTATTCAGCTGATCCTAAATATTTCGGATAACTTTTCGGAACGAAAAAACCGGTATTACCTCTTACATCAATACGAGTATCTCCTTCCTTTCCACGTTTAGTTGTGATATAAATAACACCTTTGGCAGCACGGCTACCATACAGAACCACAGCAGAAGCACCTTTCAGGAAAGTAATGTCTTTAATTTCAGAAGGCATTACGTTGTTTGCATCACGGGGCACTCCATCTACCAATACCAGATAAGAATCCATTCCCCACAAACTACTTCCGTTCCAGCCACTAACCATGTTCTCCATGCCGTCTAAGCTGTATGTGAAGTAATCCTTTTTCATTAATTCTTCTACATTTACAGAAGAAACTCCTCCTAAAAGGTCTTTTTTGTTCACCTTTCTATAAGCAACCTGTACTAACTCCTCTTCAGCAACAGATAAAGAATCTGAACTGGCATCCAACAATTCTGACGGCAAATTTTGAGCGCCGACATACAATGAAGAAGTTGCAAGTGCCGCACATAAAACAGACTTTATTCGTATGTTTTTCATTTTAATTCCTTTTTAATTAGCATTCAAAATTCTCAAGAGCATTACCAACCGGGATTTTGATATAATTCCGGATAAATATTCACATCAGAAACCTTCAAAGGCAACCAATAATGTTTCTCAGAGAAATTACGAGTTACAATCACCTCTTCTCTGAAATTAGAAACGCGACTTTGAGTCGGATCTTCCTTATCCAGTTCCACGCGATCAAATTCCTGAGAAGTTTTAATAGTATAAGGATACTCAGTTAAAAGTAACCAACGACGCAAATCATTGAAGCGATGTCCTTCATAAGCTAATTCTACGGCACGTTCACGTCGTAACTCGCTCATAAATCCTTCTAATGAGCCGGCGTATTTACTAGCAACATCATCTACACCCGCACGTTCACGAATCTTATTTACAGCATCGACAGCGGTCAAAGAGCAACCGTCAGCTTTTGCAGATGGGCCTCCATAACCATTGGCCACAGCTTCAGCATACATTAAATAAATATCAGACAAACGCATCCAACTTACTTGAATAGTCAAAGCATCACCATAATCGCGAAAGCCTTCATCAAAATCATTCACTACAAGTGGAGTAAACTTATGCAGCAAGTATCCGGTACGACTTTCATTTTTTACATCACGATAATTACCTCCAGTATAAAGATTGGCATACTGAATTTGTTTATCCTTTTGCTCTGAAGTAAATTTAGCTGTATTCTGAATTACCTGCAGTCCATCATAAGTAATGTCGGCATAGAAACGGGGGTCACGATCACGCCAAGGATGTTCTTTATCAAAATGAGAATCCGGGTCATTCAACGGAAGACCGTTTTTCATACCATAATAATTTACATAATTAGCCGTCGGCGAGAAAACAACACCATTTGTTTCATTTGCCAAAGTAGAAGGAACATATTGAGGACCCAAACACCAGCCTGATCCCATCCACCAGTCGTACATCGGAGTCTGGAAAATAGCTTCAGTAGAACCTGGGTTCTTGCTATTCTGTTTAAATGTATAGAATATATCGGTATAATGTTCAAAGTCAACCAATGCATATTGGGTTTGTCCTTTTTCTACCAGATTCAACAATTCTGCAAAAGCATCAGCAGCCTTCTTGCAGTAATCCGCATTATAACTTCTGCTATTCTGAGACTCATAGTTCATCAATGGACTACCAGCCCACAAATAGTTCTTTCCTAAATAACCCAAAGCCATAATCTTATTGATACGCTGCTGGTTATTTCCATATGTAGCCTTACCTGTAGTAGTATCATCCCAATCAATAGGTAACAGATCTGCTGCACGACGGAAATCTTCGGCTGCACGGTCGGCACATTCCTGATAGCTCAAACGTGGGTTACGCAATGGTTCAGAAGAAGATGGTACAGAATCAATATAAGGTAAACCACCGAAATACTGCATCAGTTCAAAATGGAACCATCCGCGGAAGAAATAAAGCTGACCTAATATCAAGTCACGCTGCTCTTCTGTGGCTTCCACCAGTTTATCAATATTTTCAAGGCCTAAATTACATTTACGAATACCATACCATGCCAATGGCCATAAAGATTTTTGCATACGGTCAGTAGAGTTAGCCACCGTATTGCTACGGTCCATCCAGCCACATTGCCAGCCATCATAGCTTGACTGCCAGCCCCAGAAATCTCCCATATCAACCTTGTATCCCATATGATAGTCGATACTAAAAGAGATAAGTTCATCTTCTCCCCAGTTGAATGAGTTGTTCCAGTAGCCATGTGCAAAATCAGGAATACAGTAATACAGTTCTTCCGTAAAACCCTGGAAATTCCGGAAATTTTTAAAAGCATCCTCAGGGTTCACACTACTTTCAGGTGCTTTGTCAAGATAATCTTCACAAGAAGTCATTCCTACACAGCACAATGAAAGAAGTCCCCCATAGAATAATGTACGTATATTGTTTCTTTTCATTTGACTTTTCATTTTATAATGTGAATTTTAAACCGAAATTAATACGTTTCACCGTAGGATAAGCACCCTGAGAAGCCCAACCTGTTCCTGCAAAATTTTGATTCACGGTCATCAGGCATACGAGTCCATACCCAAAGGTTATTACCATTAACATAAAGTTTCAAATTAGAAAGTCCTAAACTCTTGATCCAACCACTAGTAAAGGTGTAAGACAATTCTATATTCTTCAAACGAATGTATGAACCATCATAGAAATAACGAGCTGCATCATAATAACTGTTAGTCGTAGAACCAAAACGTGGCATCGGTACATCTGGATTTGGATTATATTTACTCCAACGAGAACCTTCATCATAGGCAATCAACTGTTTCTGACCAAATGTAGAGAATACTACCTGACGAGTTACGTTATTTACACCATAGAACTGAACGAAGAAGCTCCATCCCTTATAATCAAAACCTAATGAAGCACTGTATGTATTCTGAGGACTGCTAGAATATCCATAAGGAATCTGGTCGTAAGAATTAATAACTCCATCACCATTATAGTCAAGAATATAGTAAGTTCCAGGCAATTTCTGATCATCATTTGACTCAAATGCTGTACTTCCGTAAATATCATCCATAGTCTGTGTATAACCATGGTCTACATAAGTATGAGTCTGACCAATTGACTTTCCGGCATCCTTCTGGTAGTCGGGTAACAATTCTGGATCATCAGCTTCAATAATTTCATTCACGGCATGAGTCATATTCATATTAGCCCATAAATGCAAACTATTTCTCAGAGTCTTGTTAATACGAAGTTCCAGTTCATAACCACGGTTTTTAACTTTACCCATTGTTCACCCAAGGTGCATTCACAATACCTCCAAAATAAGAAGGCATAGCACGATCCGAACCGCTGATAAGAATATCCGAACGTTTTATCTCTAAAAATTTCAATATTACCAGCAAACAATCCGTCTAAGAATGAATAATCAATACCAAAGTTAAATTTACGAACAACTTCCCAATGAATATCCGTATTACCTACAGTCTTCTGACGATAAAAAAGTATAAGGACTTGCTACATTATACAAACCAGTTGCAATGTTGCCTCCTGTTTCCCACTGATCCATATAAAGCCAACGACGGGTTGTATCCCATTCGTCACCGATTACGTCATTACCGATTTCACCGTAAGAAGCTCTCAGCTTCAACATATCAAGGAACTTGATTTTCTTCATGAACTTTTCTTCACTCAGCATCCAGCCAATGGCACCTGAATTAAAGAATACAAAACGATTATCAGCACTAAACTTATCAGAACCATTATATGCACCGTTATATTCCAAGAAATACTTATTGGCATAGTTATAGGTAACACGGAAAGCCCAGTCCTCACGATAATTAGGAACAATACTACCTTTCGCACGCTCCTGACGGCTGAATAATCCCATAGCACCTACCGTATGATTACCAAATGTATTGTTATAATCAATCTGGGCAGAATAATAGAGATGACGTTCCGTAGCATTATTATCAATAGAACCACCTTCAGCAATCCAGTTAACTTGTTCATGGAAATCAAAGTTATGACTACCCTGGCTTGGATTATAGCTGACTGCACCCGTTTCTGGATTAATGTATTTGTACAACGCCTGATCAGTTGAGTTTACACCACGGTTTTGTTCGTAAAATACATTGTCCCATGAAATAGAAGCTTTGGCACTTAAACCTTTTACAATAAAGTCCAGTTTCTGTTCCAATGTAAAGTCAGTTGTCAAACGAGTAGTTGTACGTGTATTCTGTCCGGCCAAGGCCAATTGAGCAACTGAGTTATTGGCATTGTTTATCGGGTCATATCCCCATGTACCATCTGAATATTGAGGATAAAATACATTAGGAGGTGTACTATAAGCACTACCCCAGATGTTATATTCATAACTAGTACGAGGTCCTTGTTTTACCCCATGTGAACCTGAAAGGTTCGTCTTTAACAATGTTGTCTTGGTAAGCTGGAAGTCAAGGTTACTACGCATATTCACACGGTTATAACCATAAGTAGTCTGATAACCACGTCCATTATCATATTCCTTAAACAAGTCACCTTCGTGCTGATAGTCAATGGCTGCATAATATTTCACAAAACGTGTACCACCACTCACACTGACATTGGCATTTTCAGAAAATGCATAATCCTTAAACATCCAATCTGCCCAGTCAATATTAGGATAGCGTTCTGCTTCTGCCTGATTTGCAGGATTACGATATTTATTCATTTTGTTCCTGTGACATCATGTACATCCAAGAATCAGGAGTCAAACCTAATTCATATTCTACTGCATCATTACGCAATTGGAATGCATCGTATGAATCAAGTTTGTTAGGCAATTTGGAAGGCATCTTTAATGCCATACTACCACCTGCATTAATAGTTGCCTTACCTTCCTTACCACGTTTAGTAGTAATCAAGATGACACCGTTAGCACCCTTTACACCATAGACAGCAGTTGCTGACGCATCTTTCAACACTGAAATAGATTCTACAGAGTTTACATCGATACCTGACATCGGACGTTCAATTCCATCGACCAAAATCAACGGAGCGCTATTGTTCCATGAACTTGCACCACGAATGACAATTTGCGGATCTTCCTCACCCGGCATACCTGTTGAAGCTGTAGTAACAACACCTGGCAAGTTACCAGTCAACGCAGATCCCAAATCAGAAACTCCACCGGCACGTTCCAGTACTTTTGAAGAAGTCTGTGTAATAGCTCCAACGACAGATGCTTTTTTCTGTTGTCCATAACCTACTACTACAACCTCGTCCAAAACTTCTGTATCTTCACGCAGCACGACTACAATCATCGTTCTTCCGTTAACCTTTACATCTTGTGGAGTCATTCCCAAATAAGAGACTGTCAGACTGAATTTCTATTGGGAACTTCAAGGGTAAAATTACCATCAAAATCGGCAACTGTTCCTACATTCGTATTACCT
>ENA-OQAL01000156-OQAL01000156.1-human-gut-metagenome-genome-assembly--contig:-NODE-156-length-17748-cov-1.570512_pt1 | contig 17748 bp, 23 predicted proteins | sample MGYA00242491_ERZ504519 | MGnify/ENA primary metagenome ERZ504519 (study PRJEB26092, sample SAMD00036260) | human gut metagenome | host: Homo sapiens | study: EMG produced TPA metagenomics assembly of... | reverse complement strand
CGTTTTATTTATGGCAGAAGAGATTATATAAATTTGCTTAATTTAATAAGTTTGATAAATAAATTCTATTTTGAAATTGTGATTTTGAACAGGAAATGGTACAATTCAAATAAATTGGGATTGGTGGTGAAAAATATATGATAAGCATTAAGGAGAAGCCATACTATAAAACAACTATTGAATCGGTAATTGGGGAAATCACGCTTGGAAGTGATGGTGAAAGCTTAGTTGGTTTATGGACAGATGGTCAAAGGTACTTTGGTGACACTGTGCCAAATAAAATGTTGCCAAATGACAATTTGAATATATTTGCTATCACGAAAGATTGGTTGAACAGATATTTTGAAGGGAAAAAGCCTCAAATTTCGGAGCTTCCATTAGCTCCTATTGGCGGAGAGTTTCGCCAAGCTGTGTGGAAAATGCTGACAGAAATTCCTTATGGAAAAGTAATCACATACGGAGAGCTTGCTCAAAAAATCGCCAAGCAACGAGGAATTGAAAGAATGTCTGCCCAAGCTGTTGGCGGAGCAGTAGGGCACAATCCGATCTCCATCATTATCCCCTGTCACAGAGTTGTTGGGGCAAACGGCAATCTTACCGGGTTCTCTGGTGGCATTGAAATGAAGCTGCAACTTTTACAACACGAAGGAGTTGATATAAACCGGTTTATATTCCCACAAAAGGGACAGCACTATAATCTGAAAATAATGAATTCAAACATTTGAAAATTCCGGTTATCGAAAAAAAATTTTCTTAAAAACAACATGATATCGTCACATTTGAACTACTTGAAAACTTCAAGTGATTCGAATGTAAGAAGCTTTTATCTGTTAATTCCTCCGAATTCGGGGGAATTAAAATTTATAAGTTTTACAAAACAGTTCCGATTTTCTATCGGATTTTTCCTATTAATGAGACAATAATTATTTTTACACAAACCAGCTTATTCGTGGTAGAATAAAACCACAGATAAGGTTCGCAATTCCTTATTTCTTAGTGGTCACGCTCTTAGCCTTGCTCCAACCGGAATACAGCTTCACACTCTTGCCGCCGAATTTGACGGTATTGTAAGTGCGTACACGAACATAATACTTTTTTTAACCTTCAGCTTGCCCACACTCTTAGAGGTGTATGCCATCTACAAATTCTCATCCGTAATCCAAGTATCCATATCCGTTTGTCTGTAAAGCGCCTCGTAACGGCTATTGGTTTGAAGCAAGACCACGCGTTGATTGCACTGTACCCCCTGTCTGGTATAGTTGGATGCACTGTTTACAAAATCCTTTTGAAAAGCAAAAACACGCTGGTGCAGATCATTCGTCAGCACCAACAAAATCAAAACGCCCACCGGCACAAACAACCACACTCGACTGCCTATTACAACACGGCATTGGCGCGTAGGATGCAAAAGCGGCGCACCGTTTGGTGCGCCGCAGCGTAGAGTCCTATTTACCTGCCAAGTCGGCGACGATCCTAGCGCCAAACGCCGGCGCACCCTCCATAACCAACCGCTTCTCCCGGGCGTTTATATTTACATATTGCCGCATAAATGGCAAATAAATTTAGCTTACCTATCTAAATACTTTGCGATAAAATCCTCGACTGTACGCCAATACAGCGCGGGCGCAACAGAAGACGAGAGCGCATGGCCTGCGCCTTCTACGGTAAGTTCCTCTTTTTCGCAGGCTGCAGCCGCATATAATTCGCCCAGCATACTGTACGGCACAAGCTCATCCGACGAGCCGTGAATAAACAGCGTTGGTATGCGGCTCTTTTTCACCTGCGCAAGGGCGCTGGCCTGCTTAAAATCATACCCGTCACGAATCTTTGACAACACCGATGTGGCGTTGAGCACGGGGAACCACGGAATATGCAGGGTATCCGCCTCCCGTTGGAACTCATCCCATTCCGACGTGTAGCCGCAATCTGCAATAACAGCCTTCACATTTTCGGGTAAATCTTCACCTGATGCCATCAAAACCGTTGCCGCCCCCATGGATACACCGTGCAGAACGATCCGGGCGTTCGGCTCCCATGAAAGGATCCGGTTTATCCACTTTATAATATCCATACGCTCCGGCCAACCCATACCGATTTTTGTTCCCTCACTGTCGCCGTGGGCTCTTGCATCTACTGCCAAAACATTATAACCAAGCGTGTAAAATTTATGAACAAATCCGGCCATATGCTTGGCCTTGCTTGTGTAGCCGTGGCATACGAGAACATATTTTTGTGCCGGTATTTTTGAAACCGTTTTCCGTGCAGGCGCAGCGAATCAGACAGAATATACACATCCTCGCCGTGTGTAGCATACCATTCTTTGATTTCCGGCGTGCCTGTCATACCGCTGTATTTTGCACTTGCTTCCTCTTCATTGCCGGCAGTATTCGTGGCTTTTTGAACCAAGTTGTTGAGTTTGCTCATATGGATAGGTGATTTCGTGTTGATTGAGATATCATAGAATATTTCCGCTGCCGTTGCAGTTAAAGCTGCCAGCCCACAAAGCGCGCCGAAAGCTATACCTACATTCTTTCTATTCATAAAATCTCCTCCTGCCGTCAAAAGCATAACATTGTCGCAAAATGTCATTTTGCAATCTGAAGCTGTTTTGTGCGCGCCCCGACTGTCTTTACAATACAAAAGCGCTCTGTGTATATCAAATCACATTTTTGGACGGATGTCAATAAAACCGCTGCCGCATTTTGCAAGAAAAAAACAGACATCCACACGGATGTCTGTTTTTTGCTTTTCATTTCATTTTTCATCCGGAAGACGGCGATTGTTGTGCTGCTGCAAGCTACACATAATACTTTGCCTGCGCGTTCCAAAGCGCTGCATATTGGCCGTCGGCAGCCAAAAGCGCTGTGTGCGTGCCGCTTTCCACCAGCCTTGCGTGATCAAACACGGCGATGGTATCACAAAAGACGCAGCTGGACAGCCGATGCGAAATGTAAATGGCCGTTTTGCTTTGCACAAAGGAATTGAAGCGGCTGTAAATCTCGTTCTCCGCAATCGGATCCAGCGCCGCCGTCGGTTCGTCCAGCACCACCACCGGCGCGTCCTTATAGAGCGCTCTGGCAAGGGCCAGCTTTTGCGCCTCGCCGCCGGAGATCTCTACGCCGCCCTTGTTCAAATCCTGATAAAGATAAGTGTTTTCCTTATTCGGCAGGCGCTCTACTCGCTCCTTAATATTGGCATTTTCAAGGCAGGTATAAAGCCTATCCGTATCCAAGGCCGTGCTTGCGCAAACATTGTCCTTGAGGGAAACAGAGAAGATTTTGAAATCCTGGAACACTACGGAATACAGTGCGGTAATACTCTCCTTGGTGTATGCCTGAATGTTTTCGCCGTTGATGAGAATTTCGCCGTCGGTCACATCATACAGGCGGCACATCAGCTTGATAAAGGTGGTTTTGCCGCTGCCGTTCCTGCCCACCACGGCCAGATGGCTGCCGTTCTCAATTTTAATGCTCACATTCTCCAGGGCATATTGATTTGCGCCCGGATATTTGAACGACACATTTTTTGAACTCGATCTCAAATCGGTCACCGTCCAGAGTCCGGGTACCGTATTGCTTGCTGTCTGTGCACTCTATATCTCAAAATAAATCCGAGCCAGCGGCAAGATCTCCGCCAGCTTGCCCAGCGTGTTAGCGATGAGCATAACACCGTTTACGATCTGCATAAAAGCGCCGCAGTACATCACCAGCGCACCAATGTCAAACAGCCCCAAATTGCCCTTGACCCCGATAAAAACATACACGCCAAACGCAACAAAGGCACCCATCACCGCAACGATGGAGCTGGTTTTTGCGGTGCGCATGGAAATTTGCTTCAGCGTTTTTTCGCCGTCAGTAAGAATCTTTTCCGTTGCGATCTTGCCGATCAAGTGCTGCTCTTTGTATAGGCGTATCTCCTTACCGGTTTTGTAATCGGCAAACAGGTCAATCAGCGAATAGAACAGACGATCCAGCGTGGCATACGCCTCGTTTGCAGCCAGGTACGACTTGTTCATCCGCACGGCAATCAACGCCATAACCGCCGCCATAACAATCAGAGTGACAATCAGCAGGATCAGAAAGACAGGTTCAATTCAAAAATGAATTGCCGGTTTTGGTAAAGCCGATTTTCAAAAGCGGCAGGATCATCACCACAGACACCGCCACCGTAAACACGCCCTTAACAAACACCTGGCTGGTCCACATAAGTACGAAACCGCGCCCATCGGCTGGCGCCCGCCTCCTCGTGCTTATGGATCGTCTTTCTGAATGTGTTGTCCTCCAGCTTTTCATAATCCATACGAAACAGCTTTTCCGCCATTTTGAAATTTTCTCTGCTAAACAGCAGGTCGGATTTAACATTGTATAGGTCAGATAAAAACCCACCTGCGTAATCCAGCACAAAATTAAGCGCCACAGCCGCAAGAATATAGGCCAAAAGCCCCTTAAAATCCGCACCGGCGGTCATCATACCGATGATCTTGGCAGTGAACCAAATGTTCACAAAGGCTTGGCGCCGGTCAAAATCGCGCAGAAGAAATCCACAGGCAGAATACCTTTGTCCAGGCCGGCAATCTCCCGATACATCTTACCTATCATTTAAAGTTATGCATGCACAGCCACCCCCTGTTCTCTGTAATAGTAGCTTTGCACCTGAAACATTTTGTAATATGCGCCTTTTTTGGCCATCAGCTCCTCGTGGGTGCCCATCTCGGTGATTTGGCCGCCGGACACAAACAAAATCCGGTCGCAAAACGGGTGGAAGACAGCCGGTGGGAAATAAAGAAAGAGAGTTTGCCATCGGTTAGTTCGCTGTATTTTAAGTACAGCTGATTTTCGGCAATCGGATCCAGCGCCGCCGTGGGCTCGTCCAAAATCAAAATCGGCGCGTCCTTGTACATAGCCTTGGCAAGCAGCAGCTTTTGCTTTTCACCGCCGGAAAAATCCACCGCATCCTTATACACATTCCTGTCCATTAGCGTATCTGCGCCCTTTGGCAAGGCATACACCTTGTCATACATTTCGGCTTTCTGCAACGCCAGGTCAAATTTTTCCCGATCATAGTCAAGGCTTGCCGTTATGTTTTGCTGAATGGTCATGGGCAAGAAATAATAGTCCTGAAAAATGGTCGAAAACAAATCGAAATAGCTGTTCTTTGCAATGGTGGCAGTATCTTTGCCGTTTAACAGAATGCGACCGTCGGTGGGCGCATACAGGCCGCACAGCAGCTTGATCAGCGTGGTTTTGCCTGCGCCGTTCTCCCCGACAATGGCAATCTTTTCGCCATTTTTGAATGTAAGGTCAATATGCTTCAGCGTAGGTGCATCGGCAGAGGGGTACTGAAAGGACACATGCTCAAACACCACCCGATCAACGGATTTGGAGGTCAGCCGCTCTCCCTCCTCTGCATGATCCTCAAACGCAATATACTCCCTGTATGCCTGGCACTCCTTGCAGCACATCTCAATCTGATTGACCGCAAAGCCCAAATGGAGCACCCAGTTGGAAAAGCCGGTAATGATGCCGAAATAGAAGATAAAATCGGACAAACTGAGCGCACCCTTGCCAGTCAAATACGCAAGGTAAATGTAAGCAATGGCCTGGCGCACGGCGCTGAGCAAAGCGGTAATGCCGTTAAACGCTACGCAGGTGTGGGTGTACCGGGCATAGATTTTTTCAATCCTGCAAAGGGAGGCGGCAAGCGCCCGAATAAAAATAATCGCCCATATTGTAAAGCTGAATATCCTTTGCCGCCGTGCCATCCTTGCACAGCTTATAAAAATAATCGAACTTCGCCGCAGGTTCCGTGCGTTGATCCAAGTTTTGCCGCTGTTTCTTCGTCAGCGCTCTTTGCAAACAAAACTGGGCGCCGCAGGTGGCAATAATCAGCAAAATCATCCAAATATTGATCTTGTAGATGAGTACGCCGGACGCAACAACACCCACCACCGCAACGAAAAACAAATTCAGCGTGCTTATAAAGTTTGAACCGCCTGCATACCGTCCGTTATAAAAAACCTCTGCGCGCTTTTGCTTCTCGCGCATTTCCAGATTTTCTATATTGGCATAGTCGGTACTGAGATTTTTTCAAACGCAGCCACCGCATAGCGCATGCGCACGATCCGGGCACCGCCCAAGATCAGCTCCTTCATAAACGGATCCAGCCAAATGGTAATGGTCAGCAGCAGGCTCAGCAGCGCCACCACCAAAATCAGTTGCCGGGTGGTAACGCCCTTTTCGATACAATCAATCATCGCCTTGGGTATATAGGCGGTAACAATGGGCTGGAACACCAGTGCCGGCACACGAATAAAAAAGTACAGCAGACTTTTTTTGTCCCAGGCGATCCAGTTTTTCAGCATATACTTTATGTTTTCTCGCATAACTCCTCCTTGCCTAAAAACCAAAATCGCCCCTGCATAGACTTATGCAAGAGCTGGATGACTGTGTTCGGAATGGGAACAGATTTCTCTTTTTGAGCGGCAACAACCGTCTGTGCTTTTATTTTACCCGAACCCACCGGGAATGTCAATGCAGGATCCCCTGTTTTTGTTGACAACCGGGGGCGTGCATTGTATGATAGTCACATAATGAACCGTGTTCATTCATATAAAAGGGACATATATACGATCCATTCACTTAGCAAACAACACGCTGATTCGCACTTCCCGTTTGCGTACCCTGCCGGCAAGGGAAAGGCGCTATATTTTTTGTGCGCTGCCCACGGATTTGAAATGGATTTTCATTCAATATCTTTTCACAAATGAAGGGGGATTTTTATGAGCGAAAAGAGTTTAACACACGGCATAAAGTTTAAGGACAAGATCGGCTACGCCATGGGCGATATGGGCGGCCTTTTGACCTTCTCGCTGATCGGTGCATTTCAAAACAAGTTTTACACCGATGTGCTGCACATTCAGCCTGCCAAGATCGTGGTTCTGATTTTGGTGGCACGGCTTTGGGACGCCATCAACGACCCCATTTGGGGCGCGTTCATTGACTCCAGAAGGCCCACCAAGCAAGGCAAATTCCGCCCGTATGTATTTTGGTTTTTTCCATTCCGCTGGCGGTGTCCTGCGGTGCTGATGTTTTACGGTTATTCCCAATTTGAGTGAGGCCAAATACCTGCTGTTTGCCTACATCACCTACATTCTGTACGGTATGATGTACACCTGCGTCAACATTCCTTACGGCTCGCTGGCCTCCGTGGTCACCGATGACGAGAAAGAACGCTCCTCCCTGTCCATGTGGCGTTCCATCGGCGCCGGCATCGGCGGCTTACCGAGCACCATTCTCTTTCCTATGCTGGTATACAACACCACCATCGCCGCCGACGGCACCAAAATTCAAACGCTGGACGGTAACAAACTGACCATCGGCGTTTTTGATCCTGGCCATTCTTTCCATTGTGATTTTCTTCGGTCACTACAAGCTGACCAAGGAGAGGATCGCACCGATTCAAAAGAAAAAAGGCGACTACAACGCCTTTAAGGCCATTGGCGACCTGGCAAAGAACAGACCGTTTGTGATACTTTGCCTGGTGTCCATGCTGCTGATCGCGTTTCAGTTCTATTATCAAGCCACCTATCAGTACCTGTTTGCAGACTACTACCACAGCGCGCAGCTGTACGCACTGGTGACCATCTGCACCTACTTGCCCATGGCCATCTTGATTCCTATTATGAACAAACTGATCGACAAGTTCGGCAAAAAAGAGCTTTGCGCCTTTGGTATGGGCTTTGCTGCGCTGGTCAGCTTTATTCTGTTCTTTATCAAGACCAGCAATCCCTATGTATTTTTGGTGTTCACCTTCTTCTCCGGCCTGGGCCAGACCTTCCTGGTGCTGGAGGTGTGGGCACTGGTGATGGATGTAATCGACTACCACGAGATTCGCACCCATCGTCGGGAGGAAGGTACCGCCTATGCGGTTGTCTCCTTTGCCAGAAAGCTGGGGCAAACCCTGGCCGGTGTTGGACTGAACGCCCTTTGGCGGTGATCCACTACGATAGCACCGCTTCTGCCAACAACACGGCGCTGCCGGAGGATGTGCTCAATAAGCTCTATGACATTTCCACCCTTGTACCGGCCATTACTCTGACTCTATTGGCGATTTTGCTGGGATTCGGCTACCAAACCTGTCCGAAGAAAAAGCTGGCCCGTTTTGCAACCCCAAATTGAAAGAAATCCGCGAAAACGAAGAATAACCCACCCAAATAAGCATAAAAGAACAGATACACCGGCGTGTATCTGTTTTTATTTGCCTATTTATAAGTTTGCTGCAAAGTATTGCCGCTCCGACACACCGGTGCGACGACTGGGCGAACAGACGCACGGTCGTCGGCTGATTTTTAATACCCCTCGATCCGGTCGATGAGGAATTGGCGGCCGGACAAAATGAGATGATCGTGGCTACCGCAACGGGGGCAAGCGCGGGCACAGGCCAAATGGACATACAAGCGGGCACAATGCGCACACATGGCAATAGCCGGCAGGTGCTCCAGCTCCAACCGGGTAGAACAAAGCGGCGTATCTCGCACCACAGCATTCCAGCACTCCCGCAGGTACGGACCCTCCACACCGGACAGCTCCCCTACTTGCAGGCGCACCGCTTCCACCCGGTGCAGCCCGGCCTCTGCGGCCAGCTGGGTCACCGTGCGGTACAGCTCATACACAATACTCAACTCGTGCATTCTCTATCGCGCCTCAATTTCTCGAATACTGCATGCATTGCCTTGCAACAAGTGGGTGTCCCCGCTGCCACAATAGGGGCAGGTGCGCCCCTGGGGCACAGTATCATAGGTCTTGCCGCAGGTGTCGCACAGGGTGACGGCATGCACCGGCTCAATCTGCAACCGGGCGCTCGCAGCATCTCCGATCGATCCGCCGCCCAGCGCCAGCAGTCCATCAAATAGGGGTCCTCAATTCCGGACACCTGACCCACATCCAGCGTAACGCAGCGCACCTGCGTTACCCCGTTCTCGCGTCCCACCTGCTCCACAGTATCAATAATATGGAATACGATGCCCAACTCGTGCATACTTACTCCTTGTTAAAGCGAATTTTGATCTCGCGCTTCAGCATATAAGGCAAAATGCTCTTCATCTTATCCTCCGAGCGCACCATCTTGCTGGCTGCCGGCAGCTCCCGGTGCAGGTGAATGGCGTCAAAGGCGCACTTGGTGGTACACACGCCACAGCCGATGCACTTATTGGGATCCACCACAGAGGCGCCGCAGCCTAAGCAGCGAGCGGTCTCCGCCTTCACCTGGGCCTCTGTATAGGTCAGATGTGCGTCTCTAAAGGAATGCTTTTGATCAATGCTCTTGTCCACGCCGGGCACTTGGCGGTCGCCGGTATCGTACTGGGCCACGGAGATATTCTCCTTATCCAGCGCAATAAAAAAAAAAAGTCCCGGCGGTTACGGCCGATGGTCAGGCTGGTGTTGGGCTGCACGAACCGATGAATGGACACGGCGCCCTCCTTGCCCGCTGCAATGGCGTCAATGGCAAACTTGGGGCCGGTGTATACATCGCCGCCTACAAAAATATCTTCCTGTGCCGTCTGATAGGTCAGGCTGTCTGCCACAGCGCCGTTGCCGCGACCCAACTCCACCTTGGAGCCGTCCAGCAGGTGCCCCCATTCAATAGCCTGGCCAATGCTCAGGTACACATGGCTGCACGCCACGGTCTTGGTCTGGTTCTCGTCATAAACCGGGGCAAAGCGGCCATTCTCGTCCAGCACGGACAGGCACTTCTTAAACACAATACCGGTGACCTTGCCGTTCTCCGTCAAGATCTCCTTGGGGCCCCAGCCGCAGTTCACTTCTACGCCCTCCACCCGGGCTTCTTCCACCTCTTCAACCGAGGCAGGCATAGCGTCCCGGCTCTCCAGGCAGAACATAGACACGCTGTTTGCACCGCAGCGCACGGAGGAACGGGCCACATCAATCGCCACATTGCCGCCGCCGACCACAACCACTTCACCCTCTATCGGGTAATCCGGGTTGCCGCCAACGGTGCGCAGAAAGTCCACAGCGGTCATTACGCCCTGGGCGTCCTCACCGGGAATACCCGCCTTGCGGCCGCCCTGGCAACCAATAGCAATATAAAAGGCCTTGTAGCCTTGGGCGCGCAACTCGTCCAAGGTAATATCCTTGCCCACTTCACGCCGCAGCGAATGTCTACACCCATTTCACGGATCACATCAATCTCCGCAGCCACCACATCTTTTTCTAACTTGTAAGACGGAATACCGTACACCAACATACCGCCGGGCTTCTCGTTCTTCTCAAACACAGTGGGGGTATAGCCCTTCTCTGCCAAATAATAGGCGCAGGACAGGCCGGCCGGGCCGCCGCCGATAATGGCGATCTTCTCATCAAAACCGCCCTTGTTAGAGGGGATCACCTTGGGCGCCACATAGCGGTGCTCTGCAATCAGATCCTGATGGGCGATAAACTTCTTCACTTCATCAATCGCCACCGCACGGTCAATGGTGCCGCGGGTACAGGCGTCCTCACACCGGCGGTTGCACACATGGCCGCAAACGGCAGGGAACGGATTTCTTTTTTTGATCAGCGCCAGAGCGTCCTTGTAACGCCCCTGGGCTGCCAGCTTTAAGTACCCCTGCACGGCAATATGGGCCGGGCAAGCGGTCTTACAGGGCGCCGTGCCGGCGTCGTAGCAGTTGATCCGGTTCTTGTCCCGGTAATCCGGGCTCCACTTTTCCGGGCCCCACTTGATTTTATCCGGCAACTCCTGTCGGGGATAGGTCACCGTGCCGCCGTCCTTGGTGCACAGCTTTTGACCCAGCTTCACCGCACCGGCGGGGCAATACTCCACACAACGACCGCAGGCCACACACTGCGCCTTGTCCACCTTGGCAATGTACGCGGAGCGGGACATATTGGGCGTATTAAACAACTGAGAAGTCCGCAAGGCATTGCAAATATTCACATTGCAGTTGCAGATGGCAAAGATCTTGTTCTCACCGTCAATGTTGGTGATCTGGTGCACAAAGCCGTTGTCCTCGGCACGCTGCAAGATCTCCAGCACCTGATCGTAGGTCACATAATGGCCTTTGTTGGTCTCTACCAAATAGTCCGCCATATCGCCTACGCCGATGCACCAGTCCTCGGCATCATCGCCGCAGCCCTCGCCCAGCTTGGCGCGGCTCATACGGCAGGAGCAGGGACCGGCGGCATACTTGCCTCATATTTCTTCAACCAATGGGAAATATGCTCCACATCGACAGATTGATTTTCCGTCTCAATGGCCTTTTCCACCGGGATCACATGCATACCGATACCGGCACCGCCGGGGGGCACCATGGCGGTGATCTTCTCCAGCGGTAAGAAGGTCATACGCTCAAAGAACTTGGCCAACTCCGGGTGGGCGTCGATCTGATCCTTTTTCATATTAAAGAACTCGGCGCTGCCGGGTACGAACATGGGCAGCACATACTGCTTAGTGCGGCTGGGGTTCTCCCAGTTATACTCCAACAGGCCAATGCTGCTCATCTCTTGCAGCAGCGGTTCCAAATATTTTTTGCTCTTGCCGGTGGCTTTTGCCACCTGGTCCAGGGTCATGGGCTTGCGTACCTTCATCTTCAGCGCGATCTCTGCCATCTCGTCCGTGACCACGCAGGCCAAGCCGTAATACTCCGGATCCTCTACCGTCACCTTGTGACCGATCCGGTCCGTGATTTTTGACCAGTTTGAGGATCAATTCTCTCTCTTCAGCCATCGTCTTCGCCCTCCGTACTTATGCGTTCCAGTCCCGGACTTGCTGCCGCAGCCAATCGCACACTGCATCCATACCCTCGCCGGTCTTGGCAGAGATAAAAAAAAGATCTTGGCCTGCGGGTTCAACTTTAAGATCCGCTCCTGTACCGCCTGATCGTCAAAGTCAAACACGCTCTTTGTGTCCATCTTGTTGATGAGCACCACATCGGACACGGTAAACATCAGCGGGTACTTTAGAGGCTTGTCGTCCCCCTCCGGCACAGACAGGATCATCATATTTTTGGCAGCGCCCGGTATCAAAACTCGGCAGGGCACACCAAATTGCCCACATTCTCCAAGAACACCAGATCCAGATCCGCCGTACCCAGGTTCTCCACCCCCTGACGGGTCATGCCCGCGTCCAGATGGCACATACCGCCGGTATGCAGCTGAATGGCACGCACCCCGGTCTCTGCAATGGTTTTTGGCGTCCACATCCGAGTCAATGTCTGCCTCCATTACACCGATGCGCATCTCCTGCTGCAAGCGGCCGATAATGCCCCGCAGGGTGGTGGTCTTGCCGCTGCCCGGGGGAGGACATCAGATTCACCAAAAAGGTCTTTTCTGCTTTCAGCTCGGCCCGAAGTTTCTCCGCCTCCCGGTCGTTACTCTCAAACACGCTTTTTTGATCTCAATAACTTTATACGCTTCCATAAACACCTCTCCGTATTTCGCATATATTATGTATAATATAATATGAACGCCGAAGATTGTCAATCCATTCACAATGCCCCGGTGCTTTTTTTGCCGTTTTGCCCACATTGGGCGGTTATTTTTAGATAAAATGTTTTGTTTTTGGATAGTTGGTTCGTGGTATGACCAGCTGCCAAAATAAAAAATACGACAGACTACAAAAGTGTCTGCCGTAATGTTTCTATTTGCTCTCCGTCTTTTGCTCGCGGCGCCGCAACAACCGTTGCAGCCGCGGCCGGTTGTAACGCTGGAGGATCACCGGTATCAAATCCGCCACAGCCGCCAATACAGAGGTGATGAGAAACACCGGCAGGTTTGCCACCGGATCGTCGCAAAACAGACAAAACAACAGGGGCACAAAGCTCAGTGTCGCCATCACCTCGTGTGCCAGCTCGTTGCGGCACATCTGCACCACCACCGCTTGCAGATCGCCGTGCATATCGTAGGGCTTATAGGAGGGCACCCGGTGCTTCCACCGCTTAACCCCCAGGCGGGCATACAGCCCCGGGCTCCCAGGGATGTGGGCGAAAACCAGCGCCCTTGCGGATTCACCGGCACCCGGTGGCGGCCGACGACCCAGCCCATGGCAAAGCGCATGGCCGCGTGATAAGTAAAGGTGCCGCATGTAATCGCCAGCGAAAAAACAGACCGCATTATGGCTTTTTACATAAATCAGGGAAAAGCAAGCGGTGCCTACTGCCAGCAAAGCGATGCACACACCGCACCAAAAAATCTACTTTTCTATTCATATCCACACCCCCTCTACCGTCATTGTACCAAAGGCGGGCAAAAAGTGCAAGAGCGGTCCTGCCGCAGCAGAACCGCTTTTATGCTTCAGCGCACTTAGGCCACGCCCTCGCCCTCGGTAGCTATAACGGCCTTTACGCGCTCTTGGCCTTTCCACTCCTGGATCACCTGGGGGGTGTGCAAAGATGCTGTCCATCTTCTTCAGGAAGGGGATCACATCGCCGAGTCCAGCGCACGGTGGTCAAATACCACGGTGATGGGCAAGATCTGGCGAGCCTCATGGTCTTGTTGCCGAACTTATCGGTGACCACCACCGGCTTATCCTGCACAGCGCCCAGAGCGAATGCGCACACCTGGGGCGGCACAATCTCGATCAAGGTGCCGTAGCCGCTCTGTCCTCTGTACAGAGAGCCCAGGTTAGAATGGTAACGGTGCCCTGCTCAATATCTTTCTTAGTCAGGCGGTCTTTTCCGGAATGCTGTAATAAGCTTTCTTGGCAGCGCGTGGAGCGTGTGCACCTTGTGCTTGCCGGTCTTAGAGCCGATCAGCGACTAACGGTCTGTTTTACTTTCCCCTGTTTCAGTCCGGTAATGGTGTTGTCCAAAGACACATCAAACATCACTTCGTTCAGGTTGGTGTTCTCTGCTCTGCGGGTCACATCGGCAATGTAATCGGTCATAGCCAGCAGGGATTTGTTCTGGAAGTCCCGCAGGTTGACGGTCATCATTCTGCCGTCCGGCAACAGCATGGGCATAGAAATGTTAATGTCCTCAAAGGTCTTCAGCTCGCCGCGCACCAGCTTGCGGTTGTAGTTCAAGTGGCTGTTCATCACCGGTGCCGCTTTCAGCCCCTCAATGATGGCTTTCATCAAAACCGTATTCAGGGTGATCTTGGTTTTGCTGGTAGAGCGCAGTTTCTTAAACTCGGTCATCAGGTCGGTTACATCCGCCTCATATACGATAAGCCACCATGGGGGATCTGCTCCCAGCTCTCGGTGGTCATATTGGCAACAATCTTTCTTTGAATGTCGAAGTGTTCGGTTCTTGTGATTTTCATACTTGTGCATCTCCTTTAGTCACGGTGTTTTCAAATTTGTATTGCGGAGATCCGCTGCGGGATCTTGCTGACTGTGTTGGTGTCCCGGGCTTTCCCCTGAGGACACTCTCATCATACCCATTTTGGTCGGTTGCGGCAACATACTCTGCTTTACATTTGAAAAAATCTTCGCAACTGGCGGTTGCATTTCCCTTGGTTGCGCCATATTTTCGCCTTTTTGCCAATATCTATTGACCGAAGCGGGCATTTTTGCGATAATACCCATAGAGGGGGCTTCGTATGATCGATACCATGGACAAACACAGCTGTGAGCTGTTTCTTAGAGGATGCACTGGAGATTGGGCGCCGCCTGGTAGAAACCGGTGCCGAGGTCAAGCGGGTGGAGGACACCGTGCGGCGCATTTGCATTGCCTACGGCTTTACCGACTGCGAGATCTACGCCGTCACCAGCCTGATCGTGGCCACCATTCGGGACAAGGACGGCAATCACTACACCCAATCTGTGCGGGTGCAAAGTTACGGCACGGACCTGGGTCGGTTAGAGGAGCTGAATGCCTTCTCCCGCCGCATTTGCGCCCAGGTGCCGGATGTAGAGGACCTGACCCGGCAGATCCGCCAGTACAAAAAGGCAAGCCCAAACCGGTGATCAAGTGCCTGGGCTATATGCTGGCTGCCGGCGGTTTCTCCGTCTTTACGGCGGTGATCTGAAGGACGGGCTGGCCGCAGCCGCCATTGCTATTGTGATCTACCTGATGGATTATCATTTGAAGCTGCGACAGATCCACAATGTGATCTACACCTTTGTGGCCGGGTTCGTCTCCGGGCTGCTGGCGCTGGGGCTCACCCGCCTGGGCTTAGGTCACCAGGCAGACAAAATTATGATCGGTGACATTATGTTGCTGATCCCCCGGTCTGCTTTTAGTAAACGCCATTTAAGGAGATGTTCAACCGGGGATATTGTCACCGGGCTGTACAGACTGATCGAGCGGTGCTGGTGGCACTGGCCGATTGCCCGGAGGCTACGCTCTGGCGTTCCTGGTGATGGGAGGTGCAACGGTATGAAAGCAGCACTCATTCAAATTCTCATGGGCGCCATCGGCACCCTGGGCTTTTCCATTTACTTCCGGGTCAGCGAACGCAATGTGGCGGCTGCCACCTTTGGCGGCGCCCTGGGCTGGGGTGTGTATCTGCTGTGCTTCCACCTGTGGGGCAATGTGTTTGCCGCCAATGTGGTGGCCACGGCAGTGGTGTACTTCTGGTCCGTAGCCATGGCACGGGTGCTTAAGGCGCCGTCCAATACCTACCTGATCCCGGGCATCATTCCCTTGCTGCCCGGCGGCCCGCTGTACTACACCATGGCCGGGCTGGTGGACGGCGATCGCGCCCTGTTCACCAAGAACGGTACCACCACCATTTTGGTCACATTCGGTATGGTCACCGGTATGGTAGCAGCCGCTGTGGTGTTCTATTATATTCTCAAGCTGCAGGAGAAACTGCAGCCGCAGATCCCCCTGCGCCGCCGCAGGATTAAAAACAAACCGCAATATAAAAAAAAATTGCCCCTTACGGTTCAAACCGCAAGGGGGCTTTTGTGTTGCTCGGATCAGTCCGCAGCAGGAGCCGCAGGCTGTTCTTGTTTGTCTTTATCGGCCGGCGAATCAAAGGTAAACGCACCGTCCTTATAGTCCACCGTCACCGTGCCGTGGATCTTATCCTCCAGTAGCAGCTCGGACAGCGGGTCCTCAATTTGGGTCTGAATGGCCCGGCGCAAAGGCCGCGCGCCATACACCTTATCAAAGCCCTTATCTGCCAGCGCATCTACCGCCGCGTCCGTAAAGGTGGCTTGCACATCCAGGTCTGCCAGGCGCTTATTCAGAGCCTTCAACATCCCGGCGGGCGATCTCCTGAATGTCCTGCTTCTCCAGCTGGTTGAACACCACAATCTCATCCACACGGTTCAGAAACTCCGGCTTAAAGGTCTTTTTCAGTTCCTCCATCACCAGATCCTCAATGGTCTTGGCTGCGTCCTTGTCATCGCCAAAGCCCAAGGCCTGACGACTGTCGGTAATCTTAGACGCACCCACATTGGAGGTCATAATGATCACTGCGTGCTTAAAGCTGACCTTGCGGCCCTGGGAGTCGGTAAGCACACCGTCCTCCAGGATTTGCAGCAGCATATTAAACACATCCGGGTGGGCCTTTTCGATCTCATCAAACAGCACCACGCAGTAGGGCTTTCTGCGGACTTTCTCCGTCAGCTGGCCGCCTTCGTCAAAGCCCACATACCCGGGAGGCGCACCGATCAGCTTAGAGACCGTGTGCTTCTCCATATACTCGCTCATATCCAGCTTGATAATGGCATTCTCGTCCCCAAACATCGCCTCGGCCAAAGTCTTACAAAGCTCCGTCTTACCCACGCCGGTAGGGCCAAGGAAGATAAAGGAGCCCATCGGACGCTTGGGGTTTTTCAGCCCCGCACGACCACGACGAATGGCGCGCGCCACCGCCGATACGGCCTTATCCTGACCCACGATCCGCTGGTGCAGGATCTTTTCCAGTTGCAACAGCCGCTGGGACTCCTTCTTGGTGATCTGCTGTACCGGGATACCCGTCCAGCCGGACACCACGGCGGCAATATCCGCAGGGGTCACTTCCTTCACATCGTGGGAAGAAGTGTTCTTCCACTTCTCCTTTTCCTGATCCAGCAGGTCTTGCAAGCTCTTTTCCTTGTCTCGCAACTCTGCCGCCTGCTCAAAGTTCTGGCTGCGCACGGCAGCGGTCTTTTTCTGCAGCCAACCGCTTGATCTCCGTCTCCATCTCTTTCAAGTTCGGCGGGGCTGTATAAGCCGCCAGGCGTACTTTAGAGCAGGCCTCGTCAATCAGGTCAATGGCCTTATCCGGCTGGAATCGATCGGCAATGTACCGGCTGCTCATCTTCACCGCGTTTTCAATAGCGGCGTCGGTAATTTTCACTTTATGGTGAGCCTCGTACTTATCCCGCAGACCTTTCAGAATTTCCACGGTCTGCTCCTCGGTAGGCTCGCCCACGGTCACCGGCTGGAACCGACGCTCCAAGGCGGCGTCCTTTTCAATATTCTTGCGGTACTCGTCAATGGTGGTGGCACCGATCACTTGGATCTCACCACGAGCCAAAGCGGGCTTTAAGATATTGGCGGCGTCCGTTGCGCCCTCGGCAGAACCGGCGCCCATCAAGGTGTGTACCTCGTCGATAAACAGAATGATGTTACCGGCTTGCTTTACCTCGTCCATGCTTTTGAATTCGCTCCTCAAAGTCGCCGCGGTACTTTGTGCCGGCCACCATAGAGGTCAGATCCAGCGCCACGATCTTTTTGCCTTCCAGCAGCTTCCGGCACCTCGTGCTTGACGATCTTCAGGGCCAGCCCCTCGGCAATGGCGGTTTGACCAACGCCCGGCTCACCGATGAGGCAGGGATGTTCTTGCTGCGGCGGGA
>ENA-OQAL01000155-OQAL01000155.1-human-gut-metagenome-genome-assembly--contig:-NODE-155-length-17758-cov-3.127616_pt1 | contig 17758 bp, 19 predicted proteins | sample MGYA00242491_ERZ504519 | MGnify/ENA primary metagenome ERZ504519 (study PRJEB26092, sample SAMD00036260) | human gut metagenome | host: Homo sapiens | study: EMG produced TPA metagenomics assembly of... | reverse complement strand
CGCATTTCGGTTGTCACTATAGCATGCAGCGCGAAACTATTTTCGCTTGTTTTGCATGATTATGGACGATTTCACAATAGGTTTCATGACGATTCACAATAGCTCTTATGTAGGATTACATACAACAGAAATGCCGATACTGACAGCCCATCAGTATCGGCATTGTAATCGTATTTTCAATATGTATTTTTAGAACATACTATGTTCGATCATTCGGAGATTTCACCGGAAGCAAGCTTGGCTTCGAGCTCTTCGACAATCTCGTCGTGCATCTTCTCGGTGATCTTCACCTTGAAGAGGAACACGAGCAGGCTCAGCACGATGATGCCCAGCGGCACGTAGAATGCGCAGACCTTGAACATGCCGATGTTCGCGGCGGTCATATCCGCGGCGGTTGCGTCACCGATCATGCCTGCGGCTACGGCGATGAAGCGACGATACCGTTGGAGCATGCGCCTGCGATCTTGTCGAGCATCGGGCGGACGGACAGGGTGACGGCCTCGTTACGCTTGCCGTTCTTGAGCTGACCATATTCGATGGAGTCGGTCAGCGACAGGATGGCGGTCATCTGAATGAAAGTCTGCGGCAGGTAGAAGAAGACCAGACCGACGATGACCATTGCCAGATTGCTGGAGCCGACGGCGAACAGCAGGTAGCCGACGATCATGAGCACCATGCCACCCAAGTACAGGTAGCGGCGCGGAATGCGCTTGTTCAGGATCGGGTACAGCGGAGCCATAACCAAGCCGGTGATGACCGGGATGACGCCCACGATGGAGTATGCGGCGGTGTTGTCGAGGATGTACTTGAACAGGTACATGAGCACGCCGGTGGTGGCCACGTTGGCGATGGCGTACAGCAGGTAGCTCAAGGCAACCCACAGCAGCTGATCGTTCTGGGCCAGAGCCTTGAAGGCCTGCAGCGGGCCGCCGTTGTCTTCGGCCTTGGCACGCAGCGTGGTGGTGCTTTCCTTGGTGCCGAACGCCACGGAGCACACGGTGAGGATGCCGAGGATGGCCACGATGATGGCGAAGCAGGTCCAGCCGGACTGGCTTTCGACGTACTTGCCGGTGAACACCCAGCTGAAGTAGGTGACGATCGGGATGACCACGATGGTCAGACCGTTGTAGCCGATGGAGCCGCCGAAGGAGCCGAGTGCGGTGTAGGTGGAGCGCTCGTGGGAGTCGGAGCTCAATGCCGGGATCATACCCCAGTAGGAAATGTCACGCAGCGAGTAGAACACGTCGAGCACAATGAAGGTGATGATGAACAGCACGATGAACAGGGTAGTATTCACGTTCACCAGACCGAACAGACCAGTGTAGACGAGCACCAGCAGGATGGCGGAAACGGTACCACCGATGAGCTGCCACGGCTTGAAGCGACCCCACTTGGTGTTGGTGTTGTCGATGATGTTGCCCAGCAGCGGGTCGATGAAGATTTCTGCGATACGAATCACCACGACCAGGCCGGTGATGATGCCAATCAGCTTGGTGGCGACGCTCTTATCGACGCCAGAGAACAGCGAGCTCGTCACGTAGACGATGAAATAGGTGCTCAGTGCGTTGTAGAACGCGGACTGGCCGACGTTACCGAACGAGTACGCCACGCGAGACAAGAGGTTCCCGCCTTTGGAACCGTTGTTGCCATTTCCCATCTTTGCTTCTCCTTAGAAGTCAGATACAGGTCCTTCCTTGACCTAACTATCAGTATATCCCCTTACCTAAAGTTAGTAAAATTTATCACTGAACATATCGCCTATCGGCGTGTCATATTTTGTGAGCTTCTGTTCGAAAGATAGCTAAAAACGTTATTTTTCCGCCATTTACACAACAAAATAGGCAAACTGTCGCATTATCTTGTGGCAGCTTTTACCAAAATCGATATTTACGATATGCAAAAGCTTCCACGTCGAAACGAAACCAAGCCAATCTGGAAATAGCCCGATTACTATACAGAAGTAAAGAAATAACCGCTATTTTGCCGGCACAAAACTATCGCGCACCACCAGCGACGTCGACAGGTACACATGCTGACGAATCGTGCGTTTGCCGGAAATGGCATCACCCAACATCAGCGTCGCCACGCGCGCAAGCTCGTTCTGATCGATGGAGAATGTGCTCAACGGCGGCGAGGTCAACTGCGAAATCGTTTGATTGTTAATGCTGATCACGCTGATATCGCGCGGCACCAGCACGCCAACCGCATTGAACGCCTGCAGCACGCCAACCGCAATCACATCGGCAGCTACGATCACGGCATCAGGCAGCACGCCATTATGGTCGCGCACGAATTGCTCCCCCAACGCACGGCCGTTGCTCACGGTGAACAAGCCGTCGGAATACACCAATCCGTCGGATTGAATACCGAAACGCCTTGCCTCACGACGGAAATATGTGGCGCGATTCTCCTCATCGACCTCATAAAAGTTCATCAGGCAGCCCTTGCCTCCGATGAATCCAACGCGCTTCATGCCCTTGGCAGCACAGGCCGCGACCGCATCATGCATGGTCTGCTGCAAATCAGGCTGCACGGAATCGAACAGATTCGGCGCCGGATTCACGTCAATGAACACGCCATACGGCATGGCCCTATGCAGCCGCTCCAAGTCTTCCTCGCTGATCTGGTCGGCGCCTATCGCCATGAACCCGTCGAATTTGGAACTGCGAGCGATCATATCGTCGAGATTGTGGAACACCGTCATTTCCATGCGTTGCTGTTCCGCATTGCATTCGAGCGCTGAACGCAAATCGGTGAAATAGGAGTCCCGCAACGCCTCGTCGGACTTTTCATTGTCAAGCAATGCAACCTCATGAGGGATGACGATGCGCTTGGTCTGCACGCTATAACCGAGGTCCTCGCTCGCCTGAATGATCTTGCGACGAGTCTCTTCACGCACCGATAGGGTGGGATCCCCGTTCAGAAGTCGAGACACCGTAGCCTGAGAAAACCCGGTACGTTGCGCAATCTCTTTAATCGTCGCCATGTCTCGCTCTCCAATTTAGTAAATCGTTTACCCATGAAAGGATAACCTATTATTGACATAACGACAAACCAAGCGAGATTTATGCAACGATTACGCAAGCCAATTATAATCGCTGCTCATGCAGCAGTCTCATGAACGTATGACGGAACCGCCTTCACGGAAGGCGGGCTGGCCGCAGCCGAATACCATGCACGGCAAAGACAATAAGAAATCCCTTGCTTCAAAATCGCAATTTCAAAGCAAGGGATTTTCCAAAGAATCCGTGCCGTTCAAAGCCACCGGCCATAAGGGCGGTATCAGCCGACAGGGATCGAAGCGCGGCTAATGTAGAACGCTAGCGTGTGCTCGCATCGCTCCAATTCAGGAGACTATTAGATTATTCGAGTTCTACGGCACCTGTGTAGAGCTGATAGTACTCGCCCTTCTGCGCGATGAGCTCGTCATGCGAGCCGCGTTCGATGATGCGGCCATGGTCGAGCACCATGATCACGTCGGAGTTGCGCACCGTGGAGAGGCGGTGGGCGATCACGAACACGGTACGACCCTTCATGAGGTTGTCCATGCCGGCCTGCACCACCTCTTCGGTACGGGTGTCGATGGACGAGGTGGCCTCGTCGAGGATCATGGCCGGCGGATCGGCCACGGCAGCACGTGCGATGGAAATCAACTGGCGCTGGCCCTGGGACAGGCCGGAGCCGTCGCCTTCGAGCACGGTCTGGTAGCCGTTGGGCAGCATGCGGATGAAGCCGTCGGCGTTCGTGAGCTTCGCGGCGGCGATGCATTCCTCATCGGTGGCGTCGAGGCGACCGTAGCGGATGTTGTCCATCACCGTACCGGTGAACAGGTTCACGTCCTGCAGCACCACACCCAGCGAACGACGCAGATCCGGCTTGCGGATGCCCTTGACGGAAATGCCGTCATACAGGATCATGCCGTCCTGAATGTCGTAGAAACGGTTGATCAGATTGGTGACGGTGGTTTTGCCAGCACCGGTTGCGCCCACCAATGCGATCTTCTGTCCGGGCTTGGCGAACCAGGTGATGTCGTGCAGCACCGGTTTGTCGGGGTTATAGCCGAAGTTCACGTCGGTGAAGCGCACATCGCCCTGCAGGAGGGTGAGGCGACCGTCCGGTGAGGTAATGGCGGTTTCACGGGCCTTCATGGCCACTTCGGCGGCACGCGGGCTCAAGGATTGCGCGGCCTTGAGCGAACGGTGCCGTCATCGCCTTCCTCGCGCTTCCACGCCCAGTGACCGGTTTCATGGTCAACTTCGGTCATGGTGCGTCCATCTTCGCCGAGTTCCACGTTCACCAAGGTCACGGAACCGCCGTCGTCCTCCGGCTGCTCGTCCATAAGCGCGAAGATGCGGGATGCGCCTGCAAGCGCCATCATCACCATGTTGAATTGCATGGACACTTGGCCAAGCGGGTTCACGAAAGAGCGGGACAGCGTCAACAGCGAGATCAGCGTACCCAGGGTGAGCGGGCCAGTACCGGACAATCCGAAGTTTCCAAGTCCGCTAATCGCAGCAAATCCGCCGAAAATCGCCAGCAGAATGTACAGCAGGTAGCCCATGTTGCCTACGATCGGCATGGTCACATTGCCCCACGTGTTCGCTTCGGCGGAAGCTTCGAAGAGTTCTTCGTTCTTCTTGTCGAAAGTGGTTTGGGTGGCGTCTTCGTGGTTGAAGACCTTGATGACCTTCTGGCCGTTGACCGCTTCCTCCACGAATGCGTTCACATCGCCGATGGCGATCTGCTGCTTGACGAAGTAGCGTCCGGAGCGGGAAACAACCTTGCGTACCACCACAAACAGGATCACGGTGAAGGCGAGCACGAAAATGGTGACGGGCACCGACAGCCACAGCATCGACACGAGCGCGGCGATTGCGGATACCGCGGACGAGAACATTTGCGGGAACGACTGGCTAATGGCCTGACGCAATGTGTCGGTGTCGTTGGTGTAGCGGCTCATGATGTCGCCGTGTTCGTTGGTGTCGAAGTAGCGGATGGGCAGGGTCTGCTGGTGGGCGAACATGTCGTCGCGGATCTCTTCAACGTGCCCTGCTCCACGGTGACGATGACCCACTGCCACAGCCAACTGCAGAAAATGCCGGCCGCATACAGGCATGCCATGAGCGTCAACGCGCGCAGCAGCGGCATCCAATCAGGATTGGTGGCGCCGACCATGGGCAGAATGTACGTATCGACCAGCGACTGCAGGAACAGCGACGATCCGGCCTGGGCCGCGGCACCGACGAGAATGCACACTACCACAAGTGCCACACGCCACTTGTATTGGAAAATGTAACCGAAGATACGCTTGGTGGTGCCCGGTGCGGCTTTCTGCATCGGCGGCTTGCCGTGCGATTGCTGCATCTGATTTTGCGGCTTCCGCCGCTTCGCCTGCTTTGTCTGGTTGCCAGCCGCGTTGTTGTTGTCCTTGGATTTCAATGCGGAAGTTTGTTCAGTCATCTGTTGCCTCCTTTCACTGCAGTTCCTCAGGCTGGGCCTGATTCTTGGTTTGCGATTCATAGATGGAGCGATATTCGTCGCAGGTTTCCAGCAGTTCGTCATGCGTGCCGGCCGCCATGATGCGGCCATGATCCATGACGAGAATCATGTCGGATTCCTGCACGGAGGCCACACGCTGGGCGATGATGATCTTCGTGGTGTCGGGAATCTCATGATGGAATGCGGCGCGAATCAGCTGATCGGTTTTGGTGTCGACCGCGGACGTGGAATCGTCGAGAATAAGGATCTTCGGCTTTTTCAGCAGCGCACGCGCAATGCACAAACGCTGGCGCTGACCGCCGGAAACGTGGTACCGCCCTGTTCGATGTACGTATCGTACTTGTCGGGGAATTCCTGAATGAAGCCGTCGGCCTGCGCAAGCTGGCATGCGTGACGAATCTCTTCATCAGTGGCGTTCGGATTGCCCCAACGCAGGTTTTCGGCAATGGTTCCGGAGAACAGCACGTTCTTCTGCAATACCATGCGACCTGATCGCGCAATACTTCCAAATCGTAATCGCGCACATCCACGCCGCCGACCTTCAGCGAGCCTTCGGTCACGTCATACAAACGTGGCACAAGCTGCACCAAACTGGACTTTGCGGAACCGGTGCCGCCGACGATGCCGACGGTCATACCGGAACGGATCTTCAAATCAATATCGTCAAGCACCGGCTTTTCGGAAGTGGCGGAATAACGGAAGGTGACATGGTTGAATCAATCTCACCATTCTTCACTTCCATAACCGGATTTTCCGGATTCGTAACCGTGCTTTCCTCGTTCAGCACCTGGCAGATGCGTTCGGCGGAGGCCTGCGAAATAATGCACATCACGAAAATCATGGACAGCATCATCATGGCCATGAGAATCTGCATGGCGTAGGTGACCAATGCGGTCAGATCGCCGGCGGTCAATCCAAGGGCCGCATTGTTGCCGGATGCCACGATCTGCTGGGCACCCATCCAGGCGATAAGCAGCATGGACACGTACACGCACAGCATCATGAGCGGATTGTTGAAGCTCATAATGCGTTCGGCTTTTGTAAAGTCCTTGAAAATGCGCTGCGAAATGCGGTTGAACTTTTCGGTTTCGTGGTTTTCGCGATTGTAGGACTTGACCACGCGGATGCCCTGCAGGTTCTCGTCTACCACGTTGTTGAGCTTGTCGTACGTGTGGAACACGCGCTCGAACACCGGATGCACCAGTACTGCCAGACCGCACAGGCCGATGGCGAGCACCGGAATGCAGGCGAGGAACACCAGCGAAATGGATGGGCTGATGCGGAAGGAGAAGATCCACGCCACAATCACCATGATCGGAGCGCGCACACCCATGCGGATGATCATTGAATATGCGTTCTGCAGGTTGGTCACATCAGTGGTCAGTCGCGTGATGATCGAACCGGTGGAGAAACGGTCGATATTGGTGAAGCTGTAGCCCTGCACCTTCTCAAACTGGTCGTGACGCAGGTTTTTGGCGAATCCTGCGCCCGCAATGGCCGAGAACTTTCCGGCCAAAAGCCGGATGTCAGTGAAACCGCCGAACAAATCAGCAGAATCAAGCCGAATTTCAAAATCGCCGGCATGCTGCCACCGCTGATGCCCTCATCAATCAGCGATGCCATGACGGTCGGAATAAGGATTTCCAGCACGCTTTCCACGGCTACGAATACCGGGGAGAGCAGGCTGGCTTTTTTGTATTCGCGCAGGGATTTGCCCAGTGTGCGAATGACGTGTTGCTTTGGTTTTGACGTTGTGGACGTCGTTGCGTTTGCCGCTGTCACTCCTTGTCCTTTCTTTTTCGTACTTACTTGCTTGCGTGTGTTACCTGAGGTTGTTTGCGATCGCCATTTCCTGCGACATTCGCAGTATGCGCGAAACGTATTCATCATGAGAATCGCGATTATGCGGATTCCGCCCATCGCATGATTCTTGCGATTCTTGCGAAACCTGCGGCTTTTGCGAAACCTGCGATTCGCCAAAATCCTGTTCCTGTATTTCCAAGCTTGAATATCGGCTTTCGTCTCCGATCAAACCTGTTTTCACCAGATTCGTCTGCATGACGTCAAGCATGTGCATGAATTGGCGGATCTGGTCGTCATCAAGACCTTCCAACAGGATTCGTTCCATGTTTTTCGCATTGTCGTGCAGCACTTCGGCAATATGCCTCGATTTGTCCGTCAATACGATCTTTTTCAGACGTGCGTCACGCTTCACCGACTCGCGGGCGATCAGCCCCTTCTGCTCCATCAGTCCCAACACTCGGCATGATGTGGATCGGGTCACGCCGAAACGTTGCTCGATGTCTTGAGGGAAGATCTCCTCGTTATCATGTCTTGCCAAGTACACGATGATGTCAACGTTGCCGTTGCTGACGTCTTCCGCCTCTTCGGGACGGGTGACGCGCAAATACCGGTTGACCACGTTGTGCAGCGAGCGAATGGCCACGCTGGGAGGCTTGGTCAGGCCACTTTCCCAGACTTCGGCAAGTCGTGAACCTGACGGTTCCTTGTATTGTTCATTCGTCACTTCTGTCACACCACACATGCTAAACCGTTGCATATACAACTGTTGTACATGCAACGATTAGCGTGTCGCGCATCTCATCGTCCGCGACAAAAAAAGGCCGAGGAATCAGATCCACACCCGGTTCAGCGTTAACGGATCGAATCCCTCGGCCTTAAGCCTTGAATCCTACGAAACTACTTGGTGAGTTCAGCGTACTTCTCAAGCATGTATTCGAAGATCTGCTTGCCATCGGCGCCCATCAGCACCGACATGCTGTTGATCGGCATGGAATCGAGGAACAGGCGGGTCATGTCGTTGTCGGGCACCACCGGCATGCGGCCGGCTTCGCCCTCGGCACGCAGGATTTCAAGCACCTTGGAACCGAGCGGATCCTTACGCCATTCCATGAAGTTGGACCATTCGGTGAGCGGCTGGGCCTTGCCGTCGCCGTCGAGCTCCACCACCGCGGAACCGGCGATGTCACGGCTGGACGTGCCGACCTCGATGGTGTATTCGCCGCTCTCCACGTGCCAGTCATTGAACCTCTCAGACCAGTAGGCAAAGGCGCGATCGTCGAGCTCGAAGGAGACTTCTGCGGATTCGCCAGCCTTGAGGAATACCTTCTTGAAGCCCTTAAGCTCGTGTTTCGGACGAACTACGTCGGCCTTGCCAGGAGCCACGTACACCTGCACGGTTTCGGCGGCGTCAACGTTCGAGGTGTTCTTGACCACTGCGCTGACGGATGCGGTACAGGCACCGGTCTTGACAGCCTTCACGTCGCTCACTTCGAACGTGGCGTAGCTCAGGCCGAATCCGAACGGGTAGTCGACGGCCTTGTTGTAGGTGTCGTAATAGCGGTAGCCCACGAACACGCCTTCGCCGTAGTCGACATGCCCCTCTTCGCCCGGCCAGTTGATGGTGCTCGGATCGTCGTTGATGTCGAACGGAATGGTCTGCGCGAGCTTGCCGGACGGGCTCACCTTGCCGAACAGCACGTCAGCGAGCGCCGGACCGCCGGACTGGCCGAGCAGCCAGGATTCGAGGATGCCCTTGGCGTTCTTGGCCCACGGTGCCACGGTGACGACGGAGCCGTTGGAGAGTACGACCACAACGTTCTTGTTTTCGGCTGCGACGGCTTCGAGCAGTGCGATCTGCTTGGCCGGCATATCGAGGGTCTCACGGTCGAAGCCTTCGGATTCGGCTGCTTCGGGGAGCCCCAGGAACATGAGCACCACGTCGGCGCCTTGGCAGCGTCGACGGCTTCGGCTTCGAGCGCGGATCGGCCGGTTCGAGGTCGAGGGTGAAGCCCGGTGGCGAACTTGGCGTCTACGCCACGCTCGGCAAGGGTGCTGAGGAAGCTGGTCATCTTGGTTGGGGTGATGTGCGAGGAGCCGCCGCCCTGGTAGCGCGGAGTGCGTGCGAATTCGCCGATGACCGTGACCTTGGCATCGCCGGCGATCGGAAGGATGGCATCATCGTTCTTGAGCAGCACCATGGATTCGATGGCCGCCTGATGTGCGACTTCGTCGTGAGCTTCGATGTCGAAACGATAGTTTTCGATGCTCATGGCTGCGCGCGTCTTGTTGACCAGGTCGATCATGCCTTGTGCCATGCGGTCGAGCTGTGCCGGCTGGATGCGACCGTCGCGTGCCGCATACACGATTTGGTCGTCGGTGTAGCTTGGCGGCATTTCGAGGTTGAGGCCCGCGTTGAGGGATGCGACGCGATCATGGTCGGCGCCCCAGTCGCTCATGACGATGCCTTGGAACCCCATTCGTCGCGCAGCACGTCGGTGAGCAGCCAGTGGTCCTGGGCGGCATGCACGCCGTTGATGCAGTTGTATGCGCACATGATGGTCCACGGCTGGGCTTCCTTGACGATGTGCTCGAACGCCGGGAAGTAGATTTCGCGCAGCGCACGCTGGGAGATGTTGGCGCTGATGCGCAGACGATCGGTTTCCTGATTGTTGGCGGCGAAATGCTTGAGCGAAGTGCCCACGCCCTTGGATTGCACGCCGGCGACGATGCCGATGGCTTCATGACCCGCCAGGTACGGGTCTTCGGACCAGTATTCGAAGCAACGGCCGCCAAGCGGGTTGCGCTTGATGTTCACGCCCGGGCCGAGGATTACGGCGACCTTCTCCTGAATGCACTCTTCGGCCATGGCTTCGCCAACCTGGTGGATGAGTTCCGGATTCCAGGAGCTGGACAGACCAGCCGCCGGCGGGAAGCAGGTGGCAGGCACGCAGTTGTTCAAATCGACTTCGCCGGTGGTGGCCGAGTTGGACTTGCGCAGGCCGTGGGGGCCATCGGTGATCATATAGCCGGGGAATGCCCTTGGCTTCAACACCCTGCAGATGCCAAGCGTCGCCGCCGGAAGTCAGGGATGCCTTCTCTTCAAGCGTCAGATCATTGATGGAAGGATAGGTTTTTTCGCTCATACGTTCCTCTTTCGCATCGTTTTCTTGAGTTCGTATCGGTTAACCGATCTGCATGAGACCTCAACCCCCGAAATCTCTACTAACCGGTTGGTAGGTACTTTATCAAAACCAACACCGCAACACGCCAATCTTCTTTGAAAAATCAATTAACCGACCGTAAAGTAACTGCAGTATTTACAACTTGAGAGAAATGACGATTCATAAGCATTGCAGCGCACATGAATCGCCATCAATGAAGGGCAAGAGAGGGAATCATCATGCCAACGAAGAAGTCGACCGAAGGGCGGAGATTCTCAACGCGGCCGTCGAACTGTTTGGAACGCTCGGCTATTACGGCACTTCCCTGCAGAAAATCGCCGATCGCGTAGGACTCACCAAGCTGGCGTACTGCATTATGTCGGCAGTAAGGAAGGACTGCTCACAGCCGCGCTGGACGAAGTCTACGATCCGAAACGGAAGACATTCTTACCGACATAGTACGTGAGCCACGACCGTTGATCGCCGACATGTGGCGCAGAATCGTGGCGGTGAACGCACGCAGACCGCTTCAGGTGCACATGTTTTCCACGTTGAGTGCCGAAGCGATCGACCCGAACCACCCTGCACACGAGTACTTCGCCAATCGTGAGCTGCATAATGCCGATACCGCGCTCAATATCCGTTGGCGTGTGCCCGAAGGCGTAATACGCGTCGGCTGCTTAATGCGGGATTCGCCATGATGGATGGCGTGCAGCTGCGTTGGCTGCGCACACCCGGTCAGGACCTGAACGCCATGTGGGCGGAATGCGAAGACACCCTGTTCCCCCTGCCCATGTGGGAAGGCTACCGATAAGCCTCTGCCCCGGCACTGCATTACTGTATGGATGCAGACGTAAAAGGAGACATGTATGCGGATTTTGCTGGCACCAGACTCGTTCAAGGAGTCCGCTTCGGCTGAAGCAATCGCACAGGCGATGGTTCGCGGCATTAAGCGTGGCAATCCGCAGGCGGAATGCCGGCTCATGCCTCTTTCCGATGGCGGCGAAGGATTGACACAAGCCTTGGTTCATGCCACCGGCGGCACGTTGCACAATGTTGAGACAGTTGATGCGATCGGCCGCCCGATTACCGCTCAGTTTGGCTTTCTTGGCAATAATCATGCTTCTTGTATTCTCCACACCGCCGTGGTCGAATTGGCTTCGGCAAGCGGACTTGAACGGGTCTCCCCTGCCGACCGCAATGCGTTGGCTGCTTCCACGTTCGGTACCGGCTTGCTGATCCGTGCTGCGATTGACGCCGGCGCGGATCGTATTGTGCTTGGTTTGGGCGGTAGTGCCACTACGGACGGGGGCACGGGATTGCTCGCGCGCTTGGATTTCGTTTTCTTGATACGGCAGGTCATGATATTCCGCTTGGTGGCGGTTCTCTTGTTGATTTGTCGAGGATTGACGATTCGGAAGTTTCCGATTCCATCAAAAAACGTTCCGATTGTTCTCGCTTGCGACGTCACCAATCCTTTGACCGGCCCGGAAGGTGCCGCCCATGTGTTCGCCCCGCAAAAAAGGCGCGACCGCAACACAGGTCGAGCTTCTCGATCAGGGGCTTGCGAATCTCGCGCGCGCAATCATGCAATATAACGGCCGCGATATCGAGCACACTCCGGGAGCGGGCGCTGCGGGAGGTACCGGAGGTGGCATGCTTGGCCTGTTCAACGCAACAGTGAAGCCGGGAATCGAACTCGTGCTTAATCTTGCACATGGCCGTGAAGCGTGCGCTTGGGCTGACGTCGTCATCACCGGAGAAGGTTCTATCGACAGTCAAACGCCATACGGCAAAGTGCCAAGCGGCATTGCAAAATTGGCGCAATCGCAAGGAAAACCAACCATTGCCATCGGCGGAACGGTAACCCGTGACCCACACACCGTCGAAGCGCTGAACGAAACCGGCATTATCGCAACATTCGGCATTGCGCCCGGGCCAGCAGATCTTACAACGTTGATCGCCAACACGGAACGCAATGTCGAAATCACCTGTGCCGCAATCGCCAGCACATTGCGCATCACCGCAGCTACTTCACCCTGCGAATCAGCATGATGAACACCGCACCCAGCAGCACCGCGACCACAGCGATCGGGAACAGCGCCGCATAACTGCCAGTGGCAAGCACAATCGCACCGACAACCACAGGCGCAAGCACCTGACCAACGGTGTTGGCAAGATTCAGAATGCCCAGATCCTTACCAGCTTCTTCCTGACTTGGCAACACATCGACGTTCAACGCCTGATCGACGGCAATGTAAATGCCATAACCAGCACCGCCGATGCCTGCAAACAGCATCATGCCCAAAGCATTCGGCATGAAACACGGAATGGCCACACCAATCGCGATAATCACCGAACCAATCGCCACGATGACCTTGCGGCGCTGCAGACGGTCCGACAGCGGACCCGACACCATGGACGTGACGATCAGCACAACCATGGAAATCACCGACATGGTGGAAATCGTCGCCGCGGAATCCTTTACGCTCAACCCGCAGTATTTCTGCAGAATATACAGCTGATAGCCGGAAATCATGTTCCAACCCAAGATAAGCAGCAATCTGCCCATCAATGCCAAGTAAAAATCTCGGCAATTCTTGGTAGGAGGAATGAACGAACGCAGCAACTGCTTGACGTCGAGCTTTGCGGTGGCATCCGAAGACTCGACGGAAGCCACAGAAGCAGCCGAGGAGCGTTCGCGCGGCCAGATCAGCACGGTCACGATACCGGTGACTGCGAACAGTGCCGCACCGATCGCAAATCCGGTGCCCATGTTTTCAATGAATTTCGATCCGAGGAACGTTCCGGCGGATGATCCGACGATCTGCGCACCACCATAGAATGCGGAGAACGTACCACGCACGTTTTCCGGAATGCGGTCGGACAGCACTGCCACAGCCGGAGCGATCATCATGTTGACGCCGACCTGCACAATGCACCATCCGGCCACAATACCCACCAACTGCGCACTGGAGAAGGCGAGCACATAGCCGGCTGCCGTAATCAGACCACCTGCCACAATCCATGGCGTGCGCTTGCCGAAACGCGAGCGCGTGATGTCGCTTAACGCACCAAAAATCACGTTGGAGAACAGTGCGAATACGCAGCCTACGGAATTCATGGTGCCGAGAATCACTTCGGGCACGCCTATGTTCAGTTCGGTGAATCGTTGCGGCAGCAGCACGGCCGATCCGGAAGTGCCTGCGACCATCCAAATCAGCGAGAAGAGCACGAAGCCGACGCCGAATCGCCATTTTTCGGTGGATGTCAGTTTGCGGCCGCTGTCAGGTGCGATATCACTCAATACTGCGGTGCTTGGCTCGCGTGATGCGTTTGCTGTCATGATTCCCCCTTTGGAAGCATGTTCTTTTTTGAAATATTGAAATGATTTGAAATATACGATGAAGAAAGCTTTTTCATTTTGGTATTGATCGCAGTCGTCGCCGACGCCGACTTTTATTTGGCTTCAGCTTCGGCAGGACTTTCGTTCATACGATTTCACACGATTCCGTACGATTACAGCGCCATCTGCAGATGATGCGTTCCCGCAACAAGATCGACGCGCTCATGGTCGACGATATCCACGAATGCCGTGGTTCCGGCAGGTACCGCAACCGTCAGATCAAGCACATTGGCGTTGACTTCCCATTGCACTTCCGCCTTGCCATATGGGGTGATGTGAGAGGTTTCGGCATGGGTGAGATCTCCCCCGATCACCGGAGCGATACGGAACCGCTTCCAGCCGGGTTCAACGGCTTCAAGGCCGCCGATATGCGCATGCATCCATTCCGCCACCGATCCGAGCGCGTAATGGTTGAACGAGGTCATGCCGCCGGGGTTCAGCGAACCATCGGCCCGCATGGAATCCCAACGTTCCCACGTGGTGGTGGCCCCCATAACCACTTGGTAAAGCCAGCTTGGGCATTCGGTGGAGGTAAGCAGCGCGTAGGCCTCGTCGTTATGGCCGGTCATGGTCAACGCCGGAAGCACGAATGGCGTGCCGGCGAATCCGGTGCTTACCTTGCCGCCGGATTCGCGCACCAGGCAGGCGAGTCGATTGCCGGCCTTCACGCGGCGCACCGGTTCGCCGTCAAGCAGTCCGAAGGCGATGGCGAGCGCGTAGGCGCACTGGGTGTCGGATGTCATGGTGCCGTCAAGGTTGGTGAAACGCTGCAGGAATCCATCAATCACACGGTCACGCAGGGCGGCGAATCGAGTTTCATCATCGGTTTTGCCGAGAATATGCGCGATGTGCGTGCCTTGCATGCAGCTGCGTGCGTAGAACGCGGTGGCGACCAGTTCCTTTTCGGTCATGGCCTGCGTAGGATCTTCCGGAGGCGCGGTCGGATCAAGCCAATCGCCAAGCTGCCCGAGCGGATAGTCCGGCTTGCGATCCCATACGCCATCGGGCGAAAGGTACCCTGCCACTTCATCGATCCAATCACGGATCAGATCGTAGGAATCGGCGAGCACCTGCACGTCCCCGCTTTCCATGTACAGCGTCCACGGCACTTCCACCGCCGAATCGCCCCACGTGGAGATGGCTTGTGGATGCGCCCATACGCCCAACGGCACGAACGCACGTAGAACGGCACAGTGCCCCACTTGACCTGGTCGGCACGCACGTCTTTCAGCCAGCTTTTCAGGAACCCGTATACGTCATACAAATAAGCCGCGGTAGGCACGAACAGGCAGATGTCTCCCGTCCAACCCATGCGTTCGTCGCGTTGCGGGCAGTCGGTTGGAATGGACACGAAGTTGGAACGCATCGACCATACGGCGTTCTCGTGCAAACGGTTGAGCAGCGGATTCGATGTGGTCAGTTCGCCGGTGCGTTCCATCACGGAATGGTAGACGCGGCAATCCATGTCGGCTGCGGTCAGTTCTCCTGCGAAACCTTCGATCTGTGCATAGCGGAAGCCGTGCATCGCGAATCGTGGCTCCCACCAAGCGTCGGAACCGTTGGAAGTGTACACATCGCACTGCTGGCCTCTGCGCAAGGTTCGCGTGGCGATGGATCCGTCCGGTTCCAACACTTCCACATGACGTAACGTCACGCTTTGTTCTGCTTCAAGATCGCGCATGTGCAGGCGGATGCGCTGCGAACAGTTCTGTCCGAAGTCAACCAGCCATATGCCACGACCATCTTCCGTGTTGCCGATGCGTTCGATGCTGACCGGCTCATGCGATTCATGCGCGCGCACCGGCGATGTTTCAGGATTTTCAATACGTGCCGGGTCATACATGACTTCCGCGACCGGCTGCCAGGAGCTGTCGTCGAATCCTGGTTTCGACCATCCCGGCTGTTCCAGTCGAGCGTCATATCGTTCGCCTTCGCACAGATCCGAGCAGACGATCGGTCCGAGCGTCGCCTTCCATTGGCGGTCCCATGCGTTGGAATATATGTTCTGCATACTGCCGTCGGCATATTCGACCTCAAGTTGCGCGAATACGGCAATATGATCGCCATAGAAGTTGGAGTAACCGCCATCGAAGCCGAGGCGTCCGCGGTACCATCCGTCACCGAGCCAGAATCCCAATGCGTTGGCACCGGACTGCAGTTCGTCGGTCACATCGTAGGTGAAGCATTCCACGCGCTGGTTGTAGTTGCTCCAGCCTGGTACGAGCGCGTCATTGCCGACTTTGACGCCGTTGATTTCGGCTTCCACAAGACCGAGTGCGCTTAGATATAGGCGTGCGCGTTGGGTTGTTCCTTCAGTTCGACTTCGGTGCGCACTAATGGCAGGTGACGATGGTCAGTTTCGGATTCGCTCCACGATGGTCCGACGAAATCGGCGACATGCTCATGTTCTTCCAATAGTCCGACTTCGAAATGCAGGGTTGCGCTCGGTTTGCCCAATGGCTGGTGACTTGCCGAAACGGCCTGCATGGTGGCGAACACTTCTTCGCGTGAGGCGAGCGGCGCGAACTGCCATGGAATAAGCACGGAAGTGTCAGTGGGCAGGTAGGTGCGTTCTTCCACAGGTTGCCCGCCGGGAACACGTCGTGTCACTTTGAGCAGGATCTGCGCGTCGATTGGCAGCATGCCGGAGCACACCCACGTCATGCGTGGGGCTGCGGTGGCGATGCCGAGCGCATCTCCCGGGTAGTGTTCCACGGTGAAGCTGATGATGTCAAGATCCGAAGCCAGCGTACTGGGCACAATCTGCGGATCAGTAATGGCCATGATGACCCCTTTGTCTACAAAAATAATAGATCACTTGTTTGTGATGGTGGGAAGCCAAAGTCCGAGCCATGCCGCAAGGAGAGAGAAACGAACGGCGACGATGGCTGGGACTTTGGCTGGCAATCGCAAGGTATTGCATAACTGACTTGCGATTGGAGATATTGAGTTGTTATGTGATTGCTGTTGCTAATCAGGCTGCGATCTTGTGTGCCTGACGTTCTTCGTCGGTGCCGTACTTCTTCTGAGCACGGATCATGATGGTACCGGCGATGCCTTCGATGATTACGATGCCGAAGAAGCACCACATAGTGGTCTGAATGGTTTCAGGAAGCACCAGAGCCGGGGTGATGAGCGCGAACAGGCCACAGCACAGGCGGGAGAAGCCGTTGATGAAGCCCTGGATGGAGGCGCGAATCTCGATCGGGAAGGATTCCTGGGTCCACACCTTGTACAGTGCTTCGCCTGCCAGCGGGGATCCGAGGTTCATGAAGCTGTCGCGCCGACGATGACCCATAGGTCCGCACCGCCCATGGCCATGGCGGCCATGGCGATCAGCGAGATCACGATGCCTGCGAAGAACGCCTTGTTACGATATTTGCCGCCTGCGATGGACGCGAACACGATGTTGAGCACGAGCGTCACGAAGTTGAGGATGATGCCCAAGCCGGTGGCCAGGGACTGGGCGGCTCCGGCCTTGGAGAACATGTAGGTCTGGAACTGGCCCCACGTGTTGGCTAGCAGGTTCCAGCCGACGTAGAAGATCACGATGGCAAGGAAGTAGGTGAGCAGCACCTTCTTGTCGGCGCCGAACAGCACCTTGGTCACGGAAACCTTGCCGTTGCCTACAGCAGCCGGACGTGCGGCGTCACGAACGTCGGCAGCTTCATGGAAGCGGCGGAAGGTCGGAGAAAGCAGTCGCCACAGCCATGCGATCACAGCGAATACTGCGAGGATGGCGAACACCACACGACCACCGGTGGCACCCTGCATGGCGGAAACCAGGAACGCGCAAATGAAGGAGATGAAACACACCCACCTGCCAGAACACCTGGGTGGTGGAGACGAGCTGTGCGGCGGTGGCCTCGTCTGGAGCATCATGGGAGAC
>ENA-OQAL01000154-OQAL01000154.1-human-gut-metagenome-genome-assembly--contig:-NODE-154-length-17800-cov-3.991965_pt1 | contig 17800 bp, 21 predicted proteins | sample MGYA00242491_ERZ504519 | MGnify/ENA primary metagenome ERZ504519 (study PRJEB26092, sample SAMD00036260) | human gut metagenome | host: Homo sapiens | study: EMG produced TPA metagenomics assembly of... | reverse complement strand
ACGTCCGCAGTTGTGGAATGAATCACGTAAGTCTTTCTATATTACTTTTGCTTTGACGGGAGGTCTTTCTTTGCTGTTTGCATTGGCGCCAGGCTTCTTCTTCCCTTCGTATGTGTCTTCTGCCGAAATGAACGCATTGCAGAATGCGATTCCGGCCGATCAGCTGGCTCCGATTTTAATTAACTTGGAAGAGATACGTAAGTCCATCTTTACTTCGGATGCCTGGAGGAGCTTCTTTGTCGTATTGATAGGAGCTGTGTTGTTATGGGGATACTGTGCCGGAAAACTGAAAGCACAGCTGCTGGTTGGTTTGCTGGCTTTGCTTTGTCTGGTAGATATGTGGAGTGTAAACAAACGCTATCTGTATGACGAGCAGTTTGTGGCAAAGGGTACAGAAATGCAGCCTTTCCTGGAACCTTCGGAAACAGACAAGCAGATACTTCAGGACAAGTCTCTGGATTATCGTGTATTGAATCTGTCGGTCAATACCTTTAATGAGAACAATACAGCCTACTGGCACAAAAGTATTGGAGGGTATCATGCAGCGAAGCTTCGCCGTTATCAGGAAATGATTGATGAGCACATTCAGGGTGAAATTACGGCTCTGTATAAGACTTTACCCTCGGTAGGAGCTGATTTAAGTCAGGTAGGTGATACGTTGACTCCGGTACTGAATATGCTGAATACACGTTATTTCATCATTCCGTTGCAGCAGGGCAAGACTATTCCGATGTTTAATCCTCATGCATTAGGCAATGCCTGGTTTGTTAACGAGGTGCAGTATGTGAACAATGCCAATGAAGAAATAGAAGCGTTGCATCAGGTAAATCCGGCCCACGTAGCAGTGGTAGATAAAAAAGTTCCAGAACGAAGTGAAAGCTTCTGTAGGTGCCGACAGCCTGAGTACGATTGTATTGACCAGCTATGAACCTAATGCGTTGAAGTATGAAGTAAACTCTCCGAAGGGCGGTACGGTAGTCTTTGCTGAGATTTACTATCCGGGATGGCGTTCGTTCATTGATGGAGAAGAGGTATTGCATGGCCGTGCAGATTATATCTTGCGTGCGATGAATGTACCAGCTGGAAAGCATGTGGTAGAATTTACCTTTGACCCGCAATCACTCCATGTGACGGAAACTATTGCTTTCATTGCATTGGGCATATTGGGCTTGGCAATATTGGTCGCCATTGTGCTGGCTCTAAAGAAAAATAAGAAGTAAACAGGCCGGGAAGTTTGTTTGAAGAAATAAAAGCGTTCCAGTGAAGAGGCTCAGGCCACTTAACTGGGACGTTTTTTAGTTTTCAGGGCCCGGATGACAAACCAGGCATGACGCAGTACGGTAGATACTACACCGTAATGCTTGCACATGATGCGGAAACGTTCTTTTAGGGAAGCTTTGTGGTTGCGTGTAGTCATTCCTTCATTCAGGTAGTCGATAAGCACCAGATGAGTGTGGTGGAGTACCTGGCTTTTCTTCATGATGCGGATGCACCAGTCAAAGTCTGCTGAAAAACGATAATGAAGGTTGTAGGGCTCTACAAGGTCAGTCGTGCGAAGAAAGCCTGGTGACATACGAGCATGCCTTCCTTGAAACTTTTCCAGTTCAGGTTTTCTGGAGGAGCCAAGCGGCGCATGTGCAGGAAGTGTCCTTCTTCGTCCACAATGGCTGTGTCACCATATAGCACATCCGGAAGTGTGGACTCTGTAATGGAGTGTACCATCAGCTGGAGAGTATCATCCTCATGCAGTTCGTCGCCTGCATTCAGGAAGCAAAGGTAATCACCGGTGGCCAGCTTGATTCCCTTGTTCATGGCATCATACAGTCCTTTATCCGGCTCACTGATTACGGTATGTATATGTTCCTTGTATTGTTCAATGATTTGTAAAGTTCTGTCCTTGGAACCTCCGTCCACGATGATGTATTCCACATTCTTGTAGGTCTGGGTGATGACACTCTGAATAGTGTCCTCCAGTACGGCTCCGGCATTATAAGTAACCGTGATGATGGAAAACTTCGGATGTAAATGATGAATGTTATGCATTTTTTCCGGTGATGTGGTTGTATATTTGAATGTATTGGCTGGCTACAGTTGCTTCAGAGTAGGTTGTCACAGCCTTGCGATAGGCTTCGGAGCTTAATGTTTCGTAGTCTCCCTCTGTCAGCGTCCAGCAAATGCCGTTGGCCAGGTCGTCAGCCGATTTATATTGGGCCACGTAGCCATTGTGTAAATGGTCAATCATTTGCGGAATACCTCCTACATTAAATCCTACACAAGGAATGCCACAGGCCATTGCCTCGACAATGGTATTTGGTAGGTTATCCTGCAAGGAAGGAGTGACGTAGAGGTCGACGGCATTGTATATATCTACCAGCTCTTTTTCATTGCTTACGTAATTCATGGGATAGAAAGGGAAGGGGAAAAGTGATTTGCACTGTTCGGCCTGACTTCCTAATACCACTACTCCTAATTGCTGACTCAATTCCGGTTCCTGTTGAGCCAGCAGTTTGCATGCCTCAATCAGGTAGTCTATTCCTTTACGCTTATCCGTAATCTTCATGGAGCCGAACAAAAAGAAGCTTCTTGTCGGCAGGTAGATTCAGCTTCTCGCGTGCGAATTTCTTGGTACGTGGTTTGAACAGATTAGTATTAATCGCATTAGGAATGTTTGTAATGGTGTGTCCTTGCAGCAGGCTGCTTCTGCGTGCCATAGATTCCAGCCATCGGCTACAAGCTATAAACGTAATGGGAGCCGTAGCGTAGAGCTTTTGCTTTTTATGGAACGTCTTTTCCGACAAGTCATGATGATGAGGCTTCAGTAGAAGCGGACAGTCATGACATTGTGCAGTGTATTTCTCGCATTCTCCGGAATAATGGCAGATACCGGTGAAAGGCCACATGTCGTGCATGGTCCATACTACAGGTTTCCCGGAAGCAAGAATGCGCTGGATATCTTTCAAGGAAAGCATGCCTTGGTTAATCCAGTGCAGGTGAATCACATCTGCCTGACGGAACTCCGGTAAGGAGGTAATATCTGTACCCGTGTTGGCAATATCCATCGCAAAAAGGTTATGCCGTTTGAAGCCGTTGGCTGCCCAGATGACAATTCGTTCCCATGTGAACTGCCAGATTCTGCGCCATGATTTCTTGAGGGCAACCACTGTCACCTGATCGGTTTGCTTGTTACGGACCAGCATCTTGGCTTTTATTCCGTTGTTCTTTAAAGCTTCCATCAGTCGGTTGGCTGCGATGGCAGCTCCTCCGATGCGTTCTGCGGTATTGATGATCAGTACTCTCATTAGTCTGTCGGCTTAATTTTATTGCAAAGGTACATTATTCTTTTTTGAAAGCATGCTACCGGTTAAATCTTTTTAGCAGGACTTCCGAAAGTTCACGGCTGTAATTTTCCAGGTTGTAGGTCGTTTCTGCAAGTTTTCTACCGTTTTCTCCCATTTTGAGGGCTTGTTCCGGATGGTCATGCAGATATTGTAAAGCCTTTTCCCATCCTGCCACATCACCGTAATCTACTAACATACCGGCTTGTTCCAGTTCCAGATTCATTTCAAATTTGGTGTTTCGGGTTGAAATGATTGGAAGCCCGAGTGCCAGTGCCTCTACCAGCGTAGTTAGTCCGACAGTGTAAGGATAGTTAAGGCAGGAAATGACGACAACTTTTGAGCGAGCTACCTCCAGTGCTAACTGATACGGTATGATACCTTCTACTATGTGGATATGGATATTGTTTTTCCCTTGAAACCGGTTGGTGATTTCCTCATATTTCTGGTCACCGTTAGCTGGGGAAGTATAGAGGTCGAATTCCAGTCCGGTATGGCTGAAAGCCTGGAGTAAGGTTGCCAGATCTCGATTTTCCTTTCCTGTAGAGATGAACTCTTTGTCTTTCGCCTCATTCCGCATGCGGTCGTAGAAGTCCAGATCGGCCCCCCAATGGATAAGGTACATGTCTTTTTCTTTTACCTTTCCAGTTTTCAGGGAATCGTCTATTAATGCCTTGCTGAAAAAGAACATACAGTCTATACCCTTATAGAAAAGGCGGGAAAGAAGATTTTTCAGCCAACCTTTGCTTTGGGGGACGGCTTGGTGATGCCAGACGGCTATTGGTTTACGGAACAGGCCGAGAGCTCGTAAGAATATGAGAAGTTCCAGTCCCCGGTAAGAGGTGCCATAAACTACATCATAATTTTCTTTACACCTCAGAATGGCGTGTAGGTTATACCACATCAGTTTCCAGCGTGAGGTGAAATGTTTGTATGGGTGAAGCACTGGGTCAATCCCGTTTTTAGGGAAGTGGGTAAGTCCGTATAGGATATGTCCAGGATGTGTATGCTCCTTCCATTCTTTTAGGGCAGAAGCAATAGGTCGGGTGTGGTAATAGTATATTTTCATGCGCCGAAGTCTCCTTTCAATGTACGTTTGATGCGTCGTATGGCCTTTGCCATGAATGAATTGGTGCGGGCATAGTAGCGGACATAGGCATTACGTGCCTGTATATTTTCTTCTATAGGGGAAATCTTTTTTACAGGAAGTCGCTCCATGTACAATTCGGATGCGTACAATCCTCCTCCGCCGCAGTTGGTACCGCTTCCATCGAATCCTTCGTTTTGCACCAGCGATTTCCCGACGTTAAGCGAGAGTATGCCTTTTAGAAAAAGTGAAGCATTCCAGCGAATGGCCCATGAATTATTTTTACCTTCAATTTGCCGGCGCAGCATACGGGTGTAACCATATTTGCCGTTAAAGTCGAAGGTATAGGTAAGCTTTCTGCTTTCCAGTTCTGTCAGCAGTGCCTTTCCGTCGGCATTGAAATGTTTCCAGGCGCGGTCCCAGGTACCCCAACCCCAGCTTCCGGTCCATTTAATGAGAAAAGTATCGGGCAGGGAGGGGTCATGAGTAAAATCAACAGGCCTGGATATGACCTACCCGCTCTTCATCACGATAAGTTTCCAAGGCATCATTCATGAACTGCAGGAAATGAGGGGCCACGACGAGGTCGTCTTCCAGTACGATGACACGACCGTAACGGTTTATCTGGGTTGTCACTCCATCGATGATACTACGGGCGAGTCCCCAGTTTTCCGCACGTTCGGTAATGGTTATTTTCTTGAATCCTTGTATTGACCGGATAAAGCGCGTACTTCTTTTACGGCAGCCTGTGATGTTTCATCTTTTGCCGCATCCGAATAGATAAACAATTCGCTTTCGGCTGCCAGTTCATTTTTCAGTAGTGCCTGGATATTCCGGCGGACATGTTCCGGACGGTTATATACAAATAGCAGGATAGGTGCGTAGGTGTTCGTCATTTTTATTTGAGGGATTTTACTAATTTAATGATTCGGTTTCCGAAGTGCTCCCAGTTGTTTTCATTCAGAAAGCTCCGATAGTCTTCAAGGGATATGGGAGTCGTTTTTATAGCAGGCGACCGTTTTTTTCTATATCCTCGTAGTCATGAAACGTGTAGACGTTCAGGCGCTTTTCACGTGCATAATCCTTAAATGAACCTACTTCTGGTCCGATAATCTTGCTTCCGAAAGAGAGTGAATCCATCAGAATTCCTGAACTCAGCACCGAATCAGGACAATAAGGGGCAAGCACAAACGCCGATTTCCGGATATAGTGTGCCAGTTCCTCGAATGAAGGGCTTTCACAGATAAAAGTGACGTTCGGGGGCGCTATCTGGCGTATCTCATTGGCTAATGAATTCGGTGAACATTTTCCAATAATACATACTTTGAGGTCTTGCGGATTGTTCTTCAGATAGGAAAGATATTCTAGTACTCCTTTATAGGGTGAGATGTTTCCCCAGATAAGTATGTCGTATTCCGGCATTTCTGCAGGTAGTGATTCCGGCAGACGGTTTTGGTAGGATGATGAAGGAAATGTATCTTTCCGGCGGCATAGGGATAATGAGCCTCAATCATTTTCACACCTTCGGTGGCATGCGTCAGGATAAGGTCCGATTTTTGTGCGATGAAGCGGGTGAGGAATTTTTTCAATCGTGCATGGCCTCCAGCATGAGGCTTTTGTTGTGTAATACCCATACTATTTTCCGTCCGCATAGTTTCAGCAGTATGACGAAGCAGACTGCCACAACAGACTGCAATGGTCCGTATTTGGAATCGGGAATACTTTCGAACCAGTTAAATATAAATACATCTCCCCACCGTTTGGGAGGCAGCAGGCTGAACAATGGGTTCTTGTGTGGCGGATTGACCACCTGGGATACTTTTTCCTGCTCTAATGCAGCTACAAAATCACGGATATAAGGATTGGCCTCTGGTGAGGAAGGATGCGCAAACGTGGAAAAACGGTGAAGCGAATCATATTCTTACGATTTTAACAGATGATGAATTGGCTGCAGTCGCGAATGAAATACAATGGTGTGAAAAATGACTTGATACATGATTGCAGCGGGTTGTGATAGGGATAAAGCTGTTTACGGTTGTGGCAGCAGAGCATACAACTTTGCAGAATGCCCCATAAATTCCCTTTTTTCATGCAACGTATAATTTTTGCAGCTGCATAGTCTGTAAAGGGGTAATCGCTTAGAGCCATGAAATAACGTTGGGTAATTTTGCGCTTATCCTTATTGCTTAGGGTTTGTACTGCGGATACCAATCCTTTCAGCAAGCTGTAGTGGCTGCTGCTCAGATAAGAAGTGGCTTGGGGATGACGGCGCCAGTACACCAATGCTTCATTTATGAATCTTATAGGTCCGCAGGTCACGGCTGCCAGCATCAACAGTGAATCGTAGGATATACGATGTTCCTTTTCCACAGCTTCCATGAAGCGCGGAAGGATGGTGCGGCTGAAAAAGCATTCATGACCGGGCACATAGGGTTTCATCAATAGGAAAAGCGGGTTATAAAGCACGTTGGATGCATTTTTCATTCCCAGGGAGTGTGTGATGTCTGTTGTGAAGAGCTGGGAATTGTGGAATAACAGGCTGTAGCCTTCGACGTGTTTCATCAGTACCTCAATCTTGTCGGTACGCCAAATGTCATCCTGGTCGGTCGAGGCAATGTATTCTCCTGTAGCCCGGGTGAAAGCGGTTGAGAAATTATAGTTGAAGCCCAGTGACTGTTCGTTCACAAACAGCTTTACGCGGGAATCCTTCTGCTGGTATTCGCGGACAATTTCAACTGTACGATCGGTAGAACGGTCATCCTGGATAATCAGTTCGTAAACGGGGCAGGTTTGGTTCAGGATGGATTCAATCTGTTCCCGGAGATATTTCTCTCCGTTATAGGTACACATTACTACCGAAACTTTTACCTGTGGCGTAAGGGCTTCTTTCATAAAAGGTTTTATTTGTAATTTCTATCTGCAAAAGTAATAAAGATAGATAAACTTATCTTATTTTTTCCTGTCTTCTTCAGCAGATAGCTGAGGCTTTCTTTGAAGGTTTCTGAACCGCATATCCACATCAGTCCTCCATAGAGTATGGCTGTAACGGTTATCTTGGTAAGGATGAGCAGATAGATGTCAGTTATATGCCCAGTGATAAAGTAGGCCGCAGCTATGGCAAGTAGAGCTATACCAGCATACGGAACTACATCTTTTAGTGCGGCCCATAGAGAAAGTTTTATCTCACGGAACACAAAATAATGCCATACAAACAGCCATCCGATATTAATAGCCACATAGACTGTCAGCATGTTTTTCAGTCCGTACGGGCTGAGTATCAGCATGGCAATCAATTGCAGGATGCCCAATGTGATGGTATTCCACATGAAGATATTGGATTTCCCTTTGCTGATAATAAGGTTTGAATAGAGGGCTGTAATGGGGATAAATGCGCCACCTATTGCAAGTATTTGAGGATATGTGCGCTTGGTAGCATTTGGCTGTGATGGTAATCGTAATCAGTTCTGGAGCGATGAACGATAATCCCAACATGGAAGGAAAAGCAATGAAGGCTGTGAATCGGAGCATTTTGCGGAAAACGCGCTGCTGGCGTGTCTGGTCGCTTCCTACCTGATTGAACATGGGCTGTGCCACACTGCCTACCATGCTGCTGATAAGGAGTGCCCCATGTAGTTCCATTTGTTGGCTTGGTTAATTGTCCAACTTCTTTTTCGGAATAGTATTTCCCTAAAATGATGGAAAACAAGTTATTGTTGATATGATTGAAGATATTGGTTATCATCAGTTTGGCACTGAAGTTTACCATCCCTTTCAGAGGTTTGAAACTGAATTTCAGGGTGGGTCTCCAAGGTGAAAAACTCCACAGGCAGATGTTCAGGACGCTGATGTAGACAATGCTTTGTGTTGCAATGCTCCAGTAAGAACATCCCAAGCAGGCCATAATGATTCCTACGATGCCTGAAACGGCTAGTCCGCTGATGCTGGCAATGGTTTTTTGTTTGACCATCAGGTTGCGGAACAAATAAGCGTTCTGTGAAATGCCCAGGCTGGAAATAACAAAGCCTAAAAAAGCATATCGAGCCAGAGGAATCAGATTTTCATTGTCGTAGAAATCGGCTATCAGTGGGGCACAGAAAAACAAGATGAGGTAGAGTGTGACACTTATGGCGCTGCTGAACCAGAATACAGCGTTGTAATCTTCGTGGCGGATTTCTTTCTTGTTGGCAAGTGCCGAAGTGAATCCGCTTTCCTGAAGAGATGCTGCAATGAGAGAAAAGATACTCAGCATACCTATCATACCGTAATCGGTATCATTCAGAATGCGTGAAGTCACGATTCCGAATATCAGGTTCAAGAGCTGCATAGCACCGTTATTGATGCCACTCCAAAACAAGCCTTTCGCCGTTTTTTCTTTAAGTGACTCTGCCATATTTGAGGATTGTGTGGAGTTTATGAGGAAAAGAAAATTGAGAATGGCGGGATTCTCTTATCCGCTCATTCTCAATTTCTTTAATTATTTAAAGTAGATTATTTTACTTCGCTTCCTGGTTTTACTTCGTTCAAAGTAGTGGTAACGGACAATGAACCGTCAAAGTTTTCTGCGCTGAGAATCATACCTTCGCTCACCAGGCCGTTTTTGAACTGACGAGGAGCTAAGTTGGCGATAAACAGCACTTTGCTTGCCTACCAAGTCTTCCGGTTTGTAATGCTGAGCAATACCGCTGACAATGGTACGGTTTTCCAGTCCGTCGGCAATCTTGAATTTCAGCAGCTTCTTCATCTTAGGTACATTTTCGCATTCCAATACAGTACCTACACGGATGTCGAGTTTCTCAAATTCTTCGAAAGCAATGGTCGGTTTAATCGGATTAGCCTTGTAATTGGCTGCTTCGTTGGCCTTCTTGGTAGCCAGCAATTTATCTACCTGTGCCTGAATAACGTCGTCTTCAATCTTTTCGAACAACAGTTCAGGCTTGTTCAGCTGATGGCCTTCTGCCAGCAAGTCTGTACGTCCCAGCTGTTCCCAGTCGAAGCTTTCCATGTTCAGCATCTTGCGCAGTTTTTCAGAACTGAACGGCAGGAACGGTTCAAAAGCAATGGCCAGGTTGGCAACCAACTGCAATGAAATGTTCAGGATGGTAGCCACACGTGCCATGTCGGTTTTAGCCAGTTTCCATGGTTCTGTATCTGCCAGGTATTTGTTTCCGATGCGGGCCAGGTTCATGGCTTCTTTCTGTGCGTCGCGGAATTTGAACACGTTCAGCAGTTTTTCTACTTCTTCTTTTACGTCGGCAAATTCCTTCAGTGTTTCACGGTCGTAGTCGTTCAATTCACCACAAGCCGGAACCTTTCCATCGAAATATTTGTGAGTCAGCACCAGGGCACGGTTTACGAAGTTACCGTATACTGCTACCAGTTCGTTGTTGTTACGAGCCTGGAAATCTTTCCATGTAAAGTCGTTGTCCTTAGTTTCCGGAGCGTTAGCAGTCAGCACGTAGCGCAATACATCCTGTTTGCCAGGGAAATCCTGCAGGTACTCGTGCAACCATACTGCCCAGTTGCGTGAAGTTGAAATCTTGTCACCTTCCAGGTTCAGGAACTCGTTAGAAGGCACGTTGTCCGGAAGAATGTAGCTTCCTTCTGCCTTCAACATGGCCGGGAATACGATACAGTGGAACACGATGTTATCTTTTCCAATGAAATGAATCAGGCGTGTTTCAGGGTCTTTCCACCATTTCTCCCATGAATCGGGCAACAGCTCTTTTGTATTAGAGATATAGCCGATAGGTGCATCGAACCATACATACAATACTTTTCCTTCTGCACCTTCTACCGGAACCGGAATACCCCAGTCAAGGTCGCGGCTCACGGCACGAGGCTGCAGCCCCATATCCAGCCAGCTCTTGCACTGTCCGTACACATTCGGACGCCATTCCTTGTGGTCTTCCAGAATCCATTTGCGCAACCAGCCTCGTGTTTGTCAAGTGGCAAATACCAGTGTTTGGTTTCCTTCATGACAGGCTGGCTTCCGCTGATGGCACTTTTCGGGTTAATCAGTTCTGTGGGAGAAAGTGTACTTCCACATTTTTCACACTGGTCACCGTAAGCACCTTCTGCATGGCAGCGAGGGCATTCTCCCGTAATGTAACGGTCAGCTAAGAATGTGTGAGCTTCCTCGTCATAATATTGCATGGAAGTTTTTTCGATAAACTCATGCTTGTCATACAATTTACGGAAAAAGTCAGATGCTAACTGATGGTGAGTAGGTGAAGAGGTACGTCCGTACACATCGAATGAAATACCGAATTCTTTAAAAGAATCCTTAATGAGGGTGTGATAACGGTCCACAATATCCTGTGGGGTTACACCTTCTTTTTTAGCGCGGATAGTGATGGGCACTCCATGTTCATCCGAACCTCCGATAAAGAGCACGTCTTCTTTTTTCAGGCGCAGATAGCGCACGTAAATATCGGCCGGCACATAAAACCCCTGCCAGATGGCCGATATGGACCGGACCGTTGGCGTATGGCAGAGCCGATGTAACGGTCGTCCGTTTAAAGTTCTTTTCCATATACGTATATAGTTTATTCTAAGTTGCAACCTTACGATGTGCAAAGATACGATTTATTTGGAAATTATTCTTTTTTGAGGCGTACGAAGCGAATTTTTCGGGATGGGTTTAAGATATATTGGTTTCAAAACTTTGAAGGTAGAATCCGGTGAATGTGTTTATAAGAATTTATGGAGTAGTCGAAATCTTTTTGTAACCTTATTGTGCCATAGTTTTAATTAACCTGCAATCATTGTGCAACTGCCCCCTCTATACTTTTGCACAGAAATTTTATTCTATTAACAGGTTATGAAAAAAGTAATTAGATTGTTTTGTTTAATTGTCTGTATGACAGGATTTTTTACGAATTCTGCTCAGGCTAAAATTTTTGAAGATGATTGGGTTCAAGGTCTTGTTGTCGACCAAAATGGAGAGGCCGTAATCGGTGCCAGTATTTTTGAGAAGGGAACTCAAAATGGAACGGTAACGGATGTGGATGGAAAGTTCAGATTAGATGTACAGAGCTATGAACATACGCTGGAAATATCTTATATCGGTTATACCACACAGCGTATAAAACCGAAAAAGGGAGATAATCTGCATATTGTATTGGTTGAGGATTCTAAAACAATGGATGAGGTTGTGGTAGTAGGTTATCAGACCATGCGTAAAACAGATGTGGTGGGAGCTGTTTCCAGCATCAAGTCAAAAGAGTTAAACGTAACTACACCTACAGTTGGGCAAAGTTTGGTCGGAAAGGTCTCTGGTGTACAGATTGCTCAGGTAAGTGGTGCACCTTATCAGAGTACAAAAATACGTGTACGTGGTGTGGCCTCTATTAATGCGAGCTCTGACCCGTTATATGTTATAGATGGTTATCCTTCCAATGAAGATTTGATGTTGAGTCCTGAAGATATCGAGTCTATTGAAGTCTTGAAGGATGCAGCCTCGGCAGCTATTTATGGTTCACGTGCAGCTGGTGGTGTTGTGTTGATTACAACTAAGCGTGGAAAAGAGGGAAAAGCGAAGGTAAACTATAATTTTCAGTTTAGTGTAAATCAGCTGGCCAAAAAAAGTGAAATTATTGAATTCTGCACAATTTGCAGATTTGGTTGTTGATGGACGTAATAATGCATATAAAAAATTTCATGGTTAATGCAGGAAAAGCATGGGATGATGCTTACTTTAGTGATACGAATGATGTACGTGCACAGCGTTTAGGTTCTAGTAATAGTGCAGCTATGATTCCAGAATTTTTATATGATTTTGAGAATCAGCGTGTAATCACACCGGAATATGATACAGACTGGCAAGATGAGTTGTATCGTAATGCTCCTTCACAGCGTCATCATATCTCTGTAAATGGGGGTACAGATAAAATTCGTTATGAAGTTAGTGCAGCTTATCAGAATCAGGAAGGTATTATTCTTTCTACGGGACAACGTCGCCTGAATTTACGTGGAAACTTAGATATACAAGTAAGCTCTAAGTTTAAGGTAGGAGCTAATTTTTCCAATACATCTAACTGGAATCGAGAAGTGGAAGAAGGGCGTTTTTGATCATGGACCGATTCTTGGGGCTTTGATTTATGCACCGATTTTCCGTTGCTATGATGAAAATGGTCAATTGGTAAAAGGTGAGATGACAAGTTATTCAAGTAATTATGGATTCCAGCAGATTGAGAATCCGGTAGCATTAGCTACGGAAACAAAAAAATCAGAAGAAACGGAGTACGTAATACATATAATTTGACAGCAAGTTATGAACCGTTGAAAGATTTATTCTTGAAGGCAAATTTAGGAATGTATAATTATAGTGAAAAATACGAGTTTTATCGTCCTACCAGTTTATCATCCGGGGCAAATTTACCAGGAACAGATCAGGCCAAAGCTGCGGCTAATTCTATAGCAAGAACTTCTTTGCAATCAGATTATTTGGCTGAATTTACAGCAAACTATAATAAGAGCTGGAATCAGGTACATAATTTCAGTGGTGTTGCAGGTTATTCTATTCAAAAAATATGTATGATATTTTGGGAGTAAAAGCTACTGGTTATCAGGATGATCATATTACAGAAGTGACAGGTCATGGTGCTGATCCTAGTGATATTACATTAAATAGTACTTCAAAATCAAACTGGACAATGATTTTCTTATTTTACACGTTTGAATTACAATTTTGCAAATAAGTACTATTTAACTGCTTCATTCCGAGGTGATGCTTCTTCTTTGTTTGGCCCTGAAAATCGTTGGGGATACTTCCCATCAATCTCTGCGGCTTGGACTGTTTCAAATGAAGATTTTTATAAAGCTGCTTTTGGTGATAGTTCTTCATTGAAAGTGAGAGCAAGTTGGGGTATGAGTGGAAATAACAATATTGGTAATTATCAATATGCTGCAGTAATGAATTCTCCATCTGGGACTGTGATTGGAAATGGAACGATTGTATCAGCTATGTATCCAGGTGGAGTAAAAGATAATGCGATTGGCTGGGAGTCAACTTCTCAATATAACGTAGGTGTGGATTTGGGCTTGTTTAATAATCGTTTGGCGATTTCTGCCAACTATTATTTGAGTCATACTCAAGATTTGTTGTTCGAGCAGCCTGTATCTGCAATTTCTGGTGCAACTTCTATGCTCACAAATCTTCCGAATTCTAAGATTCGTAATACGGGATGTGATATTCAAGTAGATGGTAGAGTATTGAGTGGAAAAGATTATAGTTTTAATATTAGTGGTAACATTTCTGTTAACCGTAATAAAGTATTGGAATTAGATGGTGGCAATACCATTATTACTAATGGTGCAGAACGTTCTTATAAAACTCATATTACAATGGAGGGACAGCCTATTGGAATGTTTTATGGGTTTAAGGTAATTGGAATGGTTACAGAAGCAGATATGGCTGGAATTCAGGCCGATGATGCTGTTTATAAAGCAAATGGAAATAAATTCCCTGAAGGATATAAATTAAAAAGGTCCGGCTCGTTCATTGTCACAATCTATTGCGCTCCAACCGGGCGACATTTATTTTGAAGATGTAAATGGAGATGGGGTTGTAGATGACAATGATAAAACAGTGATTGGTAATCCTCATCCGAAATTTACTTATGGACTAAACCTGAGTGGAAGTTATAAAGATTTTGATATGAGTGCTTCTTTCAATGGCTCATACGGAAATAAAGTATTGGATGGACAAGATTACTATTTATTTAATATGGAAGGTTCTGGTAATCAATATGTGGAAGCAGACCAGCGTTATCGTGATGTAGAAAATCCAGGAAATGGTTGGGTTTATAAAGCATCTCGTGGAGGAACACAGAGTAATAGTACTCGTTTGTCTACTTTCTATTTGCAGGATGGTTCGTTTTTCAGATGTACAAACATTAGCGTAGGTTATACATTCTCCAATGTAAAGAATTGGTCAAAAGGAGTAATTAGCAACTTACGAGTATATGTGGCAGCTGATAATTTGTTTACTATTAGCAAATATAAGGGATACAATCCAGAGGTAGATTATAATGACGGTGCGAATTTGACTCCGGGGGTAGATTATGGAAAATATCCATTGGTGAGAGCATATAATATGGGACTTCAATTAACATTCTAAGAGATTACACAATGAAAAAAACAATATTATTTACTGCAATTCTGGCAGTTGGACTTAATTTAACTTCGTGTGAAGATTTTCTGTCAGAAGATAATCCTAATAAAATACCAGTAGAGAATTATTTTACTACTGAGAATGATGTTGAACGTGCTGTATACGGTGCTTATATGGCATTACGTTCAGGGTCTTGTATGGGCGAAGGAAGTACTATGTATACAGAGGAACGTTCAGATAATACAGGACGTTTGGATAATCAGTCTTCTGCCGGTGAGCCTTTTCAGTTTACAGACTTTTCATTACTCCCTAGTAATACTTATTTGAAAAGTCATTGGCAGGCGATGTATAAAACAGTCAATAATGCAAAATTTTGCTTTAAAAGGTATTCAGACTGTGACTTTTAGTGATGAAAAAAGAGAAAGATAATTATGAAGCTGAGGCCCGTTTTGTGCGTGCGCTAGTATATTTTGATATTGTGCGTAAGTGGGGAGATGCTCCATTAGTAACATCTTATCTTGCTACTCCAGCTGAAATTGAAGCGCATACTTTCCGTGAGGATAAGAAGAAGATTTATGAGCAGATAGTAGAAGATTTAGAGTTTGGAATTGAGAAAAGTACCTTGCCAAATCATCAGCCTGAAGGTAATAAAGGGCGAGCAAATAAAGCAGCTATGGCAGGATTACTTGGAAAAGTATATTTGACAATGGCCCATGTGCTGGATACCCAGAATCGGAAAGAATATTTAAACTCTGCAAAACGTATCTCGAAATGTGCTTAGGAATGAAGCAGTTTAATCGCCTGAATGAAGTTACTTATGATGACAATGCACAGACTGGTTTATTTGCTGTTGCTAACAAGTCTACTTGTCCTGAAATTCTTTTCCAGATTGTATATAAACAAGGGGATAAAGATTACCATCTTCGATTGCGGCAGATAATCAGTCAATTGGTATTACATGTAATTCGCAATATCCTTCAAAAGGTCAGGGAACTTATGTAAATGAGGATTTGGTAAATGAATATGAAGCTACTGATAAGCGAAAAGCATTCTCAGTTGTTTATGCTGATAATCCTAAAGCAATGGCTTATTGCATTACAAAGTTCCGTGATACTAGTGACGCTGCGGGTACTTTAGCTTATGGAGGCAATGATTGGATTATATTACGTTATGCCGATGTTATCTTGATGATGGCTGAGGTTTATGAAGCTTTGGGTGAAGAAACAAAAGCAATCCCTTATTTGGATGAGGTACGTGAAAGGGCAGGATTACCAGGTTATATTGAATCTATCCAAAATACCGACTACAGAAGTAAATATCCGACACTGAAATTAGCTATTCTTCATGAGCGCCGTGTAGAGCTTGCTTTTGAGAATCAGCGTTGGTATGATTTACTCCGTTTCTTTACGATTGATGAATTAGTAACTTATATGCATGCAAAGGATCCGAATTGTTATGGTATCTCCAATTTGCAGAACTTCAATGAAAAAGATATTTATTATCCGATTCCTTATGATGAGTGGAAGTTGAATCCGGAAGGAATGTATCAGAACGAAGGATATTAATCATTAAATAAAATTTGAAGATGAAGAGAATTACTTGTATGATTTTTCTTCTCTGCACAGTCTTTGTACTCTCTGCTCAGGAGAGTGCAAAGACTCTTGTGGTAGATTTGAAGAGTCATGAAACGAAGAAAGTATTGGTAGTGGCTCATCGTGGCGACTGGAGAAATGCACCTGAAAACTCATTACAGGCCTTTCAAAATTGTATTGCGATGGGAGTTGACATGATTGAGATTGATTTGAAGATGACAAAAGACAATCAGCTGGTAATTATGCACGACAATACTATAGACCGTACGACCGACGGAAAGGGAAAAGTTTCGGATTATACGTTGGCAGAATTGCGAAAGTTTCATCTGAAAAATGGATTGGGAAGAGTTACTTTTCATCCAATTCCGACTTTGGAGGAGGTATTGGAACTGACAAAAGGAAAAATTCTGATAAACATAGATAAGGGCTATGATTATTTTCAAGAAGTGTATAAGTTATTGGTAAAAACACAGACTATAGACCAGGTGGTAATAAAATCCGGAATATGCTTATGAAAAAGTCAAGGCTGAAAATGAGGATGTACTTGACAAAGTTATTTATATGCCGATTGTAGACTTGAACAATCCTGATGCAGAGGCGTTTTATAGAGGGGTATAGACAGATGAAACCTGTGGCAATGGAATGCTGCTTTTCAGAAGTAACTCCGGAAGTTTTACGTTTACTTCAAAGGTGAAGATAATGGTTCTAAGATTTGGCTGAACGGATTGTGGCCTTCATTGAATGGTGGGCATGATGATGACCGTGCTGTGGAATTGAATCAGAAAGATGAAAGCTGGGGATGGTTGTTAGAAAAAGGAGCTTCATTAATTCAGACAGACCGTCCTGTGCAGTTACTGCAATATTTAAAAGAGGAGGGCAGACGATGAAAAAGATAGGTATATGCTGTTTGGGTTTACTGTTTTCCTTATGCTCGTATGCACAGGTTCAGAGAGAATACCATTTAATTTCTGCAGAGAAGATAGAGAATAAAGCATATTATTTTACAGCTCTGTTGCGTGAATTTGGTGAAGTAGATTCTATGATTTGTCATGACCCTGTTTTGAAAAAAAATGGGGCTGAAGAAATTAGAGCGTTTGCATGAGGCAAAAACTTCGCAGGAACGGGTGGAAGCGATGAAATTCTCTGCAGAAGAGATTACAGAAGCTGCAAAAGCATTGGCAAGTCTTTATAAGCCAGGAAATCCGATTGATCGGTTGTTGACAAGGCATATAATCCCTTCCGGTTGCTATCAGCAGTATAAAGAGAATGGGGCAGAGTTCTTGAAAAAATCTGGGAGCAAGATGCAGAAGGAATGAACTATGCGATAGAGGTGTATGCAGCAGCCCGGAAACCTCATTATCCTCAAATCGATTCTATTGGCTTTTACATACATAGCCGCCGGTTTATCGAGGAAATTCTTCCTGCTTGTCAGCAAAATATTGCATTTGAGGTAAAAACACATCCTGTTTTTTTTATTCTGTACCTATGGCTGCTGTTAAGGCTTTGCTTGATGTGAACGACCGCCGTCAGTCGATTGATTATGAGCCTCTGTGTTCGACAGAAAACAGAATGGCATATACTCAGGTTAGCCAAACAGAATGGAACAATTATCCTTATACAGCCATTTTAGTGTTAGGCGCAGGACCCGAGGAGCCCAATGTATCTATTAGCC
>ENA-OQAL01000153-OQAL01000153.1-human-gut-metagenome-genome-assembly--contig:-NODE-153-length-17806-cov-3.721308_pt1 | contig 17806 bp, 22 predicted proteins | sample MGYA00242491_ERZ504519 | MGnify/ENA primary metagenome ERZ504519 (study PRJEB26092, sample SAMD00036260) | human gut metagenome | host: Homo sapiens | study: EMG produced TPA metagenomics assembly of... | reverse complement strand
ACCCGGCAGTAGTGCCTCCCATGCGATGGACAAAAGGCAATCCTCCCTCTCAGCCGACTTCTCCTTCTTTGGTATTAAAAGGAAACAATATCGAAATGAGCTGGAAGGCATCCCCATCTTTGCCGGGAGGAATCTATTACCGGATTTATGCATCTGCCACTTATCCGGTAGATACAGAGAAGACTCAAAACCTGATTATTACACGTACGGACAGCTGTCAATACACATTTGAGCCGGATTTATCCACAAAGGGAGGTATCTACTGGGCAGTTACAGCCGTAAACCGTTTTGGATATGAAAGCACCCCACTGGCTTTAAACATACCGGCTAAAGACAATCCTGTGATTTATTACGGAAGCTTTCCGGCTATCCCAAGCGGATATATACTCATTGTGAGTGACGCCACAGGCATGGAGATTCTACGTACAGTCCAGCCTGAGAAAGACATTCCTCAGAAAACGGGAAAAGGCTTTTTCCGATTCAGCCTGTTAGCTCCTGACGGCACAATTACCCCTGCAGGAGTAACGGTGTACTGATTTTATCCCGAAACGCATGGTAATAAAAGGAATAATCACTAAATTTGCACATTCAATTGAAACAAACAAACTTACTATACTCATGAGCAATCAACGATACATGCAGCGCGGCGTATCTGCATCTAAAGAAGATGTACATAACGCTATCAAGAACATTGACAAAGGTATTTTCCCAAAAGCATTCTGTAAAATCATTCCTGATATTTTAGGAGGTGACCCGGAGTACTGCAACATCATGCATGCCGACGGAGCCGGAACAAAGTCTTCACTGGCTTATTTGTACTGGAAAGAAACCGGCGACTTGTCTGTATGGAAGGGTATCGCACAGGATGCATTGATTATGAACATCGATGACTTGTTGTGCGTAGGAGCGGTAGATAACATCTTAGTATCTTCTACCATCGGCCGTAACAAGCTGCTTGTACCGGGAGAAGTGATTTCTGCCATCATCAACGGAACAGATGAGTTGCTGGCTGAACTTCGCGAAATGGGTGTCGGCGTATATGCCACAGGTGGAGAAACTGCCGATGTAGGCGACCTGGTTCGTACGATTATTGTAGACAGTACGGTAACTTGCCGTATGAAACGTGCCGATGTCATCGACAATGCCAATATCCGTCCGGGTGACGTAATCGTCGGTCTGGCTTCTTATGGTCAGGCTACTTATGAAAAAGAATACAACGGTGGTATGGGAAGCAACGGTCTGACCAGTGCCCGTCATGATGTGTTCAGCAAATACCTGGCTGAAAAATATCCGGAAAGCTACGACAAGGCTGTACCTGAAGAATTGGTCTATAGCGGTAAACTGAAACTGACGGATGCCGTAGAAGGCTCTCCACTGGATGCCGGCAAGCTGGTTCTTTCTCCGACACGTACTTATGCACCGGTGGTTAAGAAATTGCTGGATGCCCTGCGTCCGGAAATCCACGGTATGGTTCACTGCTCAGGTGGTGCACAGACAAAAGTGCTGCACTTCGTAGGCGACAATTGCCGTGTCATCAAAGACAACCTCTTCCCTGTTCCTCCTTTGTTCCGTACAATTAAAGAACAAAGCGGCACCGAATGGGACGAAATGTACAAGGTATTCAACATGGGACACCGCCTGGAAGTTTACCTGTCACCGGAACATGCGGAACAAGTAATTGAAATCAGCAAGTCGTTCAACATCGACGCACAGATTATCGGACGCATCGAAGAAAGCGACCACAAGGAACTGATTATCCGTTCTGAATTTGGAGAATTCAAATATTAATATAATAAAGCCATACTTATAGGCATATTTGAATTTACTCCAATAACAAAAAAGGCATTAATAATACACCTTAAGATGAAAAAGGTTTATGATAAAATCAATATAGATCTATACATAATAATTGCTGTCGCTTTTGGAAAAAATTATAGCAACAATGTATATGCTAGAATACTTATAAGTGATAATAAAGAAGCAAAATGCAGTCAATATTCAAGACCTATTGATTTTTTATGATATTTATGATAAAGAAGGTGTATTAGAAGAAGCTCTGTTTTCACAAAAAATACCTTCAATCAATAATGTACCACTCTTTAGAAAAGTCGTTTCATTAGAAGATGCCATTTATTGGGGTAAGGGTAACTTAATTCATATATCACATGCACCAATAGGAATTAAAAATAATAGTGGTTCAATAACCAAAATACGAGACAGCTTCACTGCTGCACTCGACTCTGAAAATGAGGAAATAGTTATTAATGATGAATTATATAGTCTATTTAACAGAAAGGGGCTTTATATTACAAAAATAAAGAGTTTATAGATGATTACAAACAATATATTGCTATAGAAAGATATTGGTAATTGTCATACTATTTATATATTCAAGCGATATACCTCTCGTCTAAATATTAGAAGATCTAACTGCTGGAGAGGTTAGCGGTATATTCTTCGGATATTAGATTGGCGGAAAGACCATATTGACAATATTTCCCCAAATTGGGAAAAAGTCTTCTCCTAATTTAATTGCAATAGTTCTAGTTCTGATTGGTATACCTATAACATTTCTGTTCGATGGCTGATTGTGGTAAAAAACAAAAAGATTTAAATGGCAGAAAATAACACCATATTAGAGAAACTTGAAGGATTGGTGTCACGTTTTTGAGGAAGTGTCTACACTGATTACTGACCCGAACGTGATAGCAGACCAGAAACGATACGTCAAACTGACCAAAGAATACAAAGAGCTGGGCGACCTGATGGCTGCCCGCAAGGAGTATCTTCAATGTCTAAACGGATTGGAAGAAGCCAAAATGATGATGAGCGAGAACGATCCGGAGATGAAAGAAATGGCTCGTGAAGAAGCGGCCGCTTGTGAAGCTCGCATTCCGGAACTGGAAGAAGAAATAAAATTATTGTTAGTACCGGCAGACCCGCAAGATGACCGAAATGCCATTCTGGAAATTCGTGGCGGTACAGGAGGTGATGAAGCTGCCATCTTTGCCGGCGATCTGTTCCGTATGTATTCTAAATACTGCGAATCAAAAGGATGGAGACTGGAAGTTTCCAGCGCCAACGAAGGAGCTGCGGGTGGTTTTAAAGAAATCATCTGTTCGGTAACAGGTGAAAAAGTGTACGGTACACTGAAATATGAATCAGGTGTACACCGCGTACAGCGAGTTCCTGCTACCGAGACACAAGGTCGTGTACATACCTCGGCCGCATCGGTAGCCGTACTTCCCGAAGCGGAACCTTTCGACGTGGAAATCAACGAAGGTGAAATCAAATGGGATACATTCCGAAGTGGCGGTGCCGGAGGTCAGAACGTCAACAAGGTAGAATCTGGCGTACGCTTGCGTTACAACTGGAAAAATCCGAACACCGGTATCGTAGAAGAAATCCTCATAGAATGTACGGAAACTCGTGACCAGCCGAAAACAAGGAACGTGCCCTCAGCCGTTTGCGTACCTTTATCTACGACAAGGAACACCAAAAGTACATTGACGACATCGCTTCCAAACGTAAGACAATGGTAAGTACCGGTGACCGCTCGGCTAAGATACGTACTTACAACTATCCACAAGGACGTATCACCGACCACCGCATCAACTACACCATCTATAACCTGGCGGCTTTCATGGACGGTGACATACAGGACTGCATCGACCACCTGATTGTGGCTGAAAATGCAGAGCGATTGAAAGAGAGTGAATTATAATTACGCGTGTACAATTTTATCCCTACCCGCGTACAAAAGGAGTATATAATTATCATTAAAATAAACGTGTCATGAACAAACAAGAATTATTTGAAAACATCAAAAAGAAAAAATCTTTTTTGTGTGTAGGACTTGATACTGATATAAAGAAAATCCCGGAACACCTTCTGAAAGAAGAAGACCCGATTTTCGCATTTAATAAAGCTATCATCGACGCAACAGCTCCCTACTGTATCGCTTATAAACCCAACCTGGCTTTTTATGAAAGCATGGGCGTGAAAGGTTGGATTGCATTCGAAAAGACAGTAGAATACATTAAGAAAAACTATCCAGACCAGTTCATCATCGCTGATGCAAAACGTGGAGACATCGGTAATACTTCTGCCATGTATGCCCGCACTTTCTTTGAAGAACTGAATATTGATTCTGTCACTGTAGCTCCTTACATGGGAGAAGACAGCGTAACTCCATTCCTTACTTACGAAGGTAAATGGGTTATCCTACTGGCACTGACTTCCAACAAAGGCTCACACGATTTTCAATTGACTACCGATACAGAAGGCGAACGTCTGTTCGAAAAAGTATTACGCAAATCACAGGAATGGGCTAACGACCAGAACATGATGTATGTGGTAGGTGCTACTCAGGGACGTATGTTCGAAGACATCCGCAAAATCGTTCCCAACCACTTCCTGCTGGTACCAGGTATCGGTGCTCAGGGCGGTTCACTGGAAGAAGTTTGCAAATATGGTATGACTAAAGAATGTGGATTGATTGTCAATTCAAGTCGCGCCATTATCTACGCAGACAAAACAGAAAACTTTGCCAATGTAGCTGCGGAAGAAGCCCAAAAGGTACAGCAGCAAATGGAAAAAGAACTCGCTGCTATCCTCTAAGCAACAATTAGTTTCCACATACAAAGAAGTACAAAGATTCTCAACAGGAATTTTTGTACTTCTTTTTTATCATATAAAAACAACCTTCCGAAGCATTTGTTATACGATACCAATGAAAATTAATGGTCGTTTCAGGCAAATAATTGCTTTTTTTCACGGATATGTAAAAAAAAAATACGTAATTTGCATAATTAAGTAGTAAGTATGCTTTTTCAGGCAACTAAATATTGAAGAACAACCAAGGAAAACCAAGGAATTAAAGATAACTAATATGGAGTTCTCAGCTAAGCAAATTGCGGAATACATCCAGGGAATTATAGTTGGTGATGAAAATGCCACAGTACACACCTTTGCCAAAATTGAAGAGGGTGTACCGGGAGCATTATCCTTTCTATCCAATCCTAAGTACACTCATTATATCTACGATACGAAATCTTCCATTGTACTGGTAAATAAAGATTTCGAACCTGAACATGAACTTCAGACCACACTTATCAAAGTGGATAATGCATACGAGAGTCTGGCCAAACTCATGGCGTTATATGAAATGAGTATCCCCAAGAAACAAGGTGTAAGTCCGTTAGCATCCATTGCAGAAAGTGCCAAAATTGGAAAGAATGTGTACATCGGTCCATTTGCGTGCATCGAAGACGGGGCTGAAATTGGAGACAATGTATGTATACATCCGCAGGCTACCATCGGAAGCAATGTGAAAATAGGCATGAACACCATTATTTATCCTCATGTAACCATCTATCAGGATTGCAGAATTGGGAACAATTGTATTCTTCACGCCGGAGCCGTAATCGGTGCCGACGGATTTGGTTTTGCTCCGGGAGCAGATGGCTATGAAAAGATTCCACAAATAGGAATTGTGGAGCTGGAAGACAATGTAGAAGTTGGTGCCAACACTTGTATTGACCGTGCCACAATGGGACATACACTTATCAAACAGGGAGTGAAACTGGATAATTTGATTCAGGTTGCCCACAATGTGGAAATTGGGAAACACACTGTGATGGCATCACAAGTAGGAATTGCCGGTTCTGCCAAAATTGGCGAATGGTGTATGTTCGGAGGTCAGGTAGGAGTTGCCGGACACATCAAGGTGGGAGACCACGTCAATGTAGGAGCACAGTCTGGTATTCCAGGAAATACAAAATCAAACACTACATTAATGGGCTATCCAGCAATAGACCCGAAACAGTTCGCACGTTCTGCAGCTATCTATAAGAAACTACCGGATATGTATGTGGAACTCGGACGCCTGCAAAAGGAAATTGAAGAATTAAAAAAACAACTAAATAAATAAACCCATGTTGAAACAACAAACCTTAAAAGGCAGCTTTTCACTCAATGGAAAGGGACTCCATACGGGAGTTAAACTGACCGTTACGTTCAATCCTGCCCCAGAGCACTACGGGTATAAGATACAGCGAATCGATTTGGACGATCAGCCCATATTAGATGCTGTAGCAGAAAATGTGGTAGACACAACCCGTGGAACAGTTTTAGCAAAAAACGGGGTAAAAGTTAGTACCGTAGAACATGCGTTGGCTGCATTATACGCAGCAGGTATAGATAACTGCTTGATTCAAGTCGACGGACCGGAATTTCCTATTTTGGACGGAAGTGCCAAAGCATACGTAGAATGTATCAAGCGCGTAGGCATCGAAGAACAAGCTGCTCCGAAAGATTATTACATCATCAAGTCAAAGATTGAGTTCCGTGATGAAGAAACAGGTTCTTCCATCATTGTACTTCCTGATGACAAGTTCAGCGTCAACACACTGATTTCATACGACTCCAAAATATTGACCAACCAATATGCTACGTTGGAAAATATGGAATGCTTCCCTACAGAAATTGCTTCTGCACGTACATTCGTATTTGTCCGTGAAATTGAGCCGCTGCTGAATGCCGGACTCATCAAGGGAGGCGACCTGGATAACGCTATCGTTATCTACGAAAAGCAGATGACACAGGAGAACTTCGATAAGTTAGCCGACGTGATGGGAGTACCTCACATGGATGCGAGCCATTTAGGATACATCAACCACATTCCATTGGTATGGCCAAACGAACCTGCACGCCATAAACTGCTGGACATTATTGGTGATTTGGCGTTAGTAGGCAAACCTATTAAAGGCCGCATCATGCTACCCGTCCGGGACATACCATCAACAACAAATTTGCCCGCCAGCTCCGGAAGGAAATCCGCATGCACGAAATACAAGCTCCGGTTTACAACTGTAACGAAGAGCCTTTGATGGACGTAAACCGTATTCGTGAATTATTACCTCATCGTTATCCATTCCAGTTGGTAGATAAAGTAATTGCTATTGGAGCCAACTATATTGTGGGTGTTAAAAATGTGACATCCAACGAACCATTCTTCCAAGGCCATTTCCCGCAAGAACCTGTAATGCCTGGTGTATTACAAATTGAAGCAATGGCTCAAGTAGGAGGTTTGCTGGTTTTGAATTCAGTAGACGAACCGGAAAAATATTCCACCTATTTCTTGAAGATAGACAATGTAAAGTTCCGTCAGAAAGTGGTTCCAGGTGATACTTTAATTTTCAGGGTCGAATTGATGGCACCTATTCGCCGAGGAATATCTACCATGAAAGGATATGTTTTCGTAGGTGAAAAGATTGTCTGCGAAGCTGAATTTATGGCACAAATTGTAAAAAACAAGTAACATGATCAGTCCTTTAGCATATATAGACCCGGAAGCCAAAATCGGGGAGAACGTAGAAATAGGTCCTTTTGTCTTCATTGACAAGAATGTAGTCATTGGTGACAATAATGTCATTATGCCGAATGCCAACATTCTGTATGGTTCCCGTATTGGAAATGGAAACCGTATATTCCCCGGAGCAGTAATTGGAGCTATCCCACAAGACCTGAAATTTCACGGAGAAGAAACCACTGCAGAAGTCGGAGACAACAATACCATCCGTGAGAATGTAACTATCAATCGTGGTACAGCAGCCAAAGGTAAAACTGTAGTAGGTAATAATAACCTGCTGATGGAAGGAGTACACGTAGCTCATGATACGATTGTGGGAAACGGATGTATTATTGGCAACCAAACCAAAATGGCTGGAGAAGTGATTATCGATGACAATGCTATCGTAAGTGGTGTTGTACTAATGCATCAATTCTGCCATGTAGGAAGCTACGTTATGATTCAGGGCGGTTGCCGTTTCAGCAAAGACATACCACCTTATATCATTGCCGGAAGAGATCCAATTGCTTATTGTGGCATCAATATTGTAGGTCTTCGTCGTCGAGGATTTACAAACGAGCAGATTGAAATAATCCACAATGCCTACCGCATTATTTACAATAGTGGGAAAAATGTTACGGAAGCCATTGCACAGATAAAAGCTGAAATGCCGATGACACCCGAAATTGAATACATCATTTCATTTGTGGAAAACTCACAGCGCGGTATCATCCGATAAAAAAGATTTTGTATATTTACCCCCATCAACAAAAGACAAAAAGAAAATGGTATACAAATTTAGAATCATATCTGACGAAGTCGATGATTTCTTAAGAGAAATCCAAATCGACTCTGAAGCTTCTTTCTACGACCTTCACGAAGCTATTCTGAAATCAACTGGATACAAAGATGACCAGATGACTTCTTTCTTCATCTGTGACGATGACTGGGAAAAAGAAACAGAAATAACGCTGGAAGACATGGGAAGCGGAAGCTCGGAAGAAGATACATACATCATGAGAGAAACTCCTCTAAGCGAATTGCTGGAAGATGAAAACAAAAGATGATATATGTGTTTGACCCACTTGCTGAACGTGTATTCTTCATTGAACTTTCAGAAATCATCACCGGAAAAGATTTGGACAAGGCAGTATGCACTCGTAAAAATGGAGAAGCTCCTCAACAGACCATCGATTTTGATGAACAGATGAATACAAACGCTGCACTCGACCTTGACGAAAACTTCTATGGCGATCAAGACTACGACATGGAAGACTTTGACCCGGAAGGTTTTGACATCAACGAAGGAAGCGGAAATCCTTATGATGAAGATAAATATTAAAAAGAGCTGACACGTAGTTACATCAGTTTGAAACAATATAAGAAATGTCATCCTGGGTCTGACTCAGAATGACATTTTCTTTTTTCCCTACCGACCTATCCCCACATACAAATGAAAAAGCCCGTCCTTATTGTACTTATTGGTCCTACCGGTGTAGGAAAAACTGAATTGAGTCTTTCCATTGCCGAAAAGTATCATACCTCTATCATCTCTTCAGACTCCCGTCAGCTGTATAAAGACTTGAAAATTGGTACCGCAGCCCCCACTCCCGACCAGTTAAAGCGAGTACCTCACTATTTTGTAGGTACCCTTGAACTGACTGATTACTACAGCGCAGCCCAATTCGAGGCGGAAGTACTAAAGAAGCTGGAAGAGTTATTCAGGACTCATCCGGTAGTGGTGATGACCGGAGGTTCCATGATGTACGTTGACGCAGTCTGCAAAGGAATAGACGATATTCCTACGGTGGACAAGGAAACACGCGAACTGATGTTGCGCCGCTACGAAAGTGAAGGTCTGGAGCAACTTTGTGCAGAACTGCGGGTACTCGATCCGGAGTATTACCGCATTGTAGACCTGAAAAACCCCAAGCGGGTGATTCACGCACTGGAAATCTGTTATATGACGGGAAAACCTACACTTCATTCCGCACCCGCAACACCAAAGACGTCCGTTTCAAATCATCAAAATTGGCCTCACACGCGACCGTGAAGAGCTTTACCAGCGCATTAATCAGCGCGTGGATGAAATGATGAAAGAAGGATTGCTGGAGGAAGTCAAAAGCGTATACGCCTACAAGCACCTCAATTCACTCAATACCGTAGGCTACAAGGAGATATTCAACTACCTGAATGGAGAATGGGGAGCTCCCCTTTGCAATAGAAAAAATCAAGCAAAACTCAACGCATTTTATTCCCGAAAACAAAATGACTTGGTTCAAGAGAGACCCGGAAATCACGTGGTTCCATCCTACACAAGCAGAAGAAATTATGAAATTCCTGGAAGAACGAATCAATCAGGCGTAGCCGATTGGTTGTCTTCCAGCAAGAATTCTTTCCGGAACATATCCACAAACAAAAGGAACAGCGATACGAGCAACGGACCAAATATCACTCCCATAAAACCAAATAAAGGGAGTCCAGCCACTACACCGAAAATCGTAATCAACGGATGCACATCCGCCATTTTCTTCTGAAGCAGGAAACGTATCAGATTATCGCACTGTGATACGATGATAGCTCCATATCCCAGCATCATCAAAGCATTTACCCAACTTCCTACAATCAGGAAGTAGATGGTAATCGGTACCCATACCAAAGCGGTACCCACCAAAGGAATTACCGAAGCAAAAGCTGTCAGCATGGCACTTAGAAATGGGTTGGGAGCATCACAAATCAAATAGCCTCCTAACGATATAAATCCTTGGATAATGGCCAGCAAAGGAATTCCGATGGCGTTGGAACGCACCATCAACTGTACCTTCTTCAACACTTCAATCTTATTCTCGGCTTTAAAAGGCAACAATGTAGATATATAGTGCTCCATGGGTTTTCCTTCGTAAAGCATAAAGAACAACAGCATGATGGCCACGCACAGATTAACCAGCAGGTCGCTCACCCCCGTCATTACCGACTGACCAATGGAGGAAGCCTGTGACACAAAGAACGAAAAGACTCTTCTCCGACAAAAATATCGAAGCCCGTACGGTCTTTGATAAAATCAATCACATGCCATGCCGGACGAATGATGGCCTCCGTATCAAAATGCATCTTCGAAACCTGGCTCACCAAAGCCCAGCTAAACAGAGAAAGTGGTATCAGAATAAAAAGTGTCACTCCAATTGTCACCAGCCATACAGCCAATGCCGGCTTCATTTTGGTCTGAAGCCAGAAAGTGAAGTTACGCAACAGCAAATAAAGCGTAAATCCTCCCAGAATACCGTTCATAAACGGCTGTGCCTGGCGGAACAGCAAATATCCCAATCCAATGATAAAAACAATCAGTGAATATTTCCAATACCTTTCTTTCATGGTTCTTTAATTTATACTGTCACACTAATTCTCCTTTGCTTCTTCCTGCGGAATACGGAAAGCCGTGTAAAGTTCCAGTACTGCCGCTACCGTCAGGCAAACAATCCATTCGTTCCGTTTCCACAGCAACATGATTACTCCGGTCAACACCAGCAACATGGCTCCCAAAAGCTGCTGACGGCGCAAACGACGGATAATGATATTCTTTCCCTTATAATCGGAAACCAGCTGTACGTAGGCAAACAAGCAGGCCCCTACCAGATACACATACGGAGCCCATGCCAGTTTTACAAACTGCAATGCCAAGCCAATAAACAACACAATGGCTCCCACTACAGCCAGTTTATCCTTCATCTTTGATTCCATCACTTGTCTTCTTCAAAAATAAAAATATCCTCATTTTCTTTCTTCATCAGGTATTTTTCACGAGCCACCTTCTCCAATGCTTCCTTATTTGAGGTAATCTCCTTCAGCAACTTGCTGTCCTCCTCATACTGCTTCCGGTAACGCTCTATTTCCGTATTCAACTGATGAATTTCACGCTTATGTGCTATGCGGCGTATCAGACTGTTTTCATCCAACACTCCGATAATCAACAGAAAAGCACCGATGGTACCCAATACTTATGCCTTCCGATAAAAGCCCATATATTAGCCAGTTTACCCATAAAATACACACTTTATTACCCTTGCAAAGATAGAAATTATTTCCTAGCAAGCCCATGACAAGAAAGAGATTTTATGTACATTTGCAGAAATATCAAGGAATCAAACAAAAGAATCGACACATGGAAAATTATATCGTATCGGCACGCAAATACCGTCCCTCTACTTTCGATACCGTAGTGGGACAACGTGCATTGACCACGACCCTGAAAAATGCCATTGCCAATCATAAACTGGCGCATGCCTACCTGTTCTGCGGTCCGCGAGGAGTAGGAAAGACCACCTGCGCCCGTATCTTTGCCAAGACCATCAACTGTCTTCACCCGACCAGTGAAGGAGAGGCATGCAACGAATGTGAGTCATGCAAGGCTTTCAACGAACAGCGTTCCTATAATATCCATGAGTTGGATGCGGCCTCCAACAACTCAGTCGAAGACATCCGTTCCTTGATTGAGCAAGTACGCATCCCGCCCCAAATCGGCAAGTACAAGGTGTACATCATCGACGAGGTACACATGCTGTCTACCGCCGCATTCAATGCCTTTCTGAAGACACTGGAAGAACCGCCTCAGCATGCCATTTTCATTCTGGCCACCACTGAGAAGCATAAAATTCTTCCCACCATCCTGAGCCGGTGCCAGATTTACGACTTCAGCCGCATCACGGTCAACGATACGGTGGAACACTTGGAGAACGTAGCCCGCAAGGAGCACATCGAGGCCGAACCGGAAGCCCTGAACGTCATTGCACAGAAAGCCGACGGGGGTATGCGTGATGCCCTCTCCATCTTCGACCAGGTAGTGAGCTTCACCAACGGGCACATCACCTACCAAAGTGTGATTGAGAACCTGAACGTATTGGACTACGAATATTATTTCAAGCTGACCGATTTCTTCCTGGAAAATAAAGTAGCCGAATGTCTGCTCACGTTCAATGATATTCTTCGAAAAGGATTTGACGGCAACCATTTCATCACGGGACTGACTTCGCATTTCCGAAACCTGCTGGTAAGCCGCGACCCGTCTACCCTGCAACTGCTGGAAGCCGGTGCTTCTATCCGGGATCGATACCAGGCTCAAGCGCAGAAATGTACGCCACAATTCCTGTACAAAGCCATGAAGCTGTGCAACGACTGCGACCTGAACTACCGGCAAAGTAAGAACAAACGCCTGCTGGTAGAGCTTACCCTTATTCAGGTGGCACAACTCACAGCCGAACCGGAAGATGCCGGAAGTGGGCATGGCCCTAAGAAACAGTTATCCCCCGTCTTCCATACGGCACAAGCCAATCAGCCTGTAGCCCAGCCCGCACAAGCGACTCATGCAGCTACAGCTCCGGTCTCTCAGCCGACTCCTCAGCCTCAACCGGCAGCAGCAAGTGCACAACCTTATACAAGCACCTTGCAACAATCGGAAGTACCTTACACCAAAAGCAGTCCACTGCCCAAAGTCAGTACGGAAAGAAAAGCACCGGTCATCAAAGCCGGCAGTTTAGGCATGTCTATCCGCAAGACACAGACGGCCACCGCAGAGCCAGCTGCACGAACTGCGTCCAATGCGCCCGTGCAACAGCCCGTGACAGAGACATGGGAAGATTACATGTTCAATGAAAAAGACTTAGGCTATTACTGGCGTGAGTTTGCCAGTCTGCTACCTAAAGAAGAGGCTGCCAATGCCGGACGCATGATGAACATGCACCCTCACCTGCTGGCCGACCAACAGACATTTGAAGTAGCGGTGGACAATGACATGGTTCAGAAATACATGCAGCAACTGGCACCGAAAATAGAAGCCCATCTGCAAGAGAAGCTGCATAACCGCAAAATCAGAATGACTACACGGGTAAGCGAAGCCAACGAAAACGTGCGTGCCTATAGCCACGTAGAGCGTTTTCAGATGATGAGCAAGAAAAACCCCAGTCTGCTGAAACTCAAGGAAGCCCTCGGCCTGGAACTTTCCTGATGCCGAAATATCCATAAAAATACGGGCGGAGAAACATTCAAATGCTGCTTCTCCGCCCGTATCCTTTTATATTTCGGTAAACTCCCGGCTTACAAATCATGATTCTTCATCCGATACTCAGCCAGTTCCTCGTACTTTGTTCCCGGACGACCGTAATTACAATACGGATAAATGGAAATACCGCCACGTGGAGTAAAGATACCCGTCACCTCAATGTATTTCGGATCCATCAGTTTAATCAAGTCTTTCATGATGATGTTCACACAGTCTTCATGAAAATCGCCGTGATTACGGAAACTGAACAAATACAGCTTCAAGCTCTTGCTTTCCACCATCTTCACATCCGGCAGGTAGCTGATACGGATTTCCGCAAAATCCGGCTGCCCCGTAATCGGGCAAAGACTGGTAAACTCCGGACAGTTGAAACGTACCCAGTAATCATTCTCCGGATGTTTGTTTACAAACGATTCCAGCACCTCAGGCGCATAATCCTGCTTATATACTGTTTTCTTATTACCTAACAAAGTGAGTTCGTCTTTTCTTTCCATACTTACTTATTTTGTTTTGAAGCCAAATATTTTTCCAACCCCTCACGGCGCAATTTACAAGCCGGACAATGTCCGCACCCGTCACCCGGGATTCCATTATAACAAGTCAGTGTCTCATTTCGAACCAAGTCAAGCACTCCCAGTTCATCGGCCAGTGCCCAAGTCTGTGCCTTGTCAATCCACATCAGCGGTGTATGAATCACAAACTGTTCTTCCATGGCCAGATTCAGTGTCACGTTCAGCGACTTGATAAACGAGTCCCGACAATCGGGATACCCGCTGAAATCTGTCTGCGATACCCCCGTCACCATGTGATGGATACCTTTCTCACGCGCATAAACCGCTGCAATGCTCAGGAAAAACAAGTTTCTCCCCGGAACGAACGTATTCGGAAATGAATCTTTCGGTTTTTCCTCATCCATGTGAATAGACGTATCCGTCAGAGAGTTTTTTCCCAGGTGCCCAATAAATGACACATCCATGACTTCAAACTCTACCCCGGCTTTCCGTGCAATTTCACGCGCCAGTTCCACTTCCATTTCATGCTTCTGTCCGTACAGAAAGCTCAGTGCATATACTTTCTCAAAATGCTTTTTTGCCCAGAAAAGACAGGTCGTAGAATCCTGCCCGCCGCTAAAAACGACGAGGGCCTCCTTATTATTTACCATATTTCTTAGATTTCCTTGATTCTTAACACATTATACGAGATGTGCTCGTCATATACATCTGTATCATCCACTCGCTTGATGTACTTCACTACACGAACAGTTACCGGCAGTACAATCACTTCATACAAAGTCTTGAGTACCACCTGCACCAGCATCATCTTGGCCAGCTCACTCACCGGCATCAGTCCGCCAAAAGCCAGCGGGAAGAAAATCAGCGAGTCGGCTCCCTCTCCGGCTATGGTCGACAATACGGCACGGGCAGAGAAATTCTTTCCGTGTGAAGCCACTTTCATGCGGCTCATCACATACGCATTGATAAACGAACCTACCAGAAAGGCTGTCAGACTGGCTACCGCAATACGAGGTGCCATGCCGAATACGAAATTGAAGCTTTCTTCTCCCTCCCAGAACGGAGCAGCGGGAAGAGCCACTGCCAACTGTCCCATGGCCACTACCATGAAATTCATGAGGAAGCCCATCCAGATAATCAGACGCGCCTTACGGAAGCCCCATACTTCGGCAATACAGTCATTAATAATGTAAGAAATCGGGAAAACAATGAGTCCGGCAGTTACAGAAATCGGACCCAGCTGTACGACTTTGGTTTCTAAAAGATTAGCTGCTACCAAGCAGACACAAAACACAATGCCCAAAACCATAAAAGGCACTGATACGAGATTTTCTTTTTTCATCGCTCCTGTTTTTACGTGGTGTTCTAGAATACACGACCGCTATTCACGGCATCGCATGTAAATGTTCTCTTTTTAATCGGGCGCAAAGATACAAAGAATTTTCGGGACTAAGCATCTTTCTATCTAATTATCTTACATACCTGCGATAAACCTGTTGCAGATACTTATCCGACAGATTTCCCTTCCCTTGCATCTGATGATAATAAAACAAGCCTTTATAATAGCTCCGATAATCAAACATACCAGATGTTGTAAACGGATAAGCATATATATCCCCATTATTTAATATATAACCATACGGCATTTTAGCCGGATTAGCCTGAAGATGAATAAAATGTTTACCATAGACTTTATAATCCGGCTCCACTAGCACACGAACAGACTTCTTGTGTCCCACAAAAGCAAAAGAATATTTCGTGCGTACCGGGATCCCTCCCTGATGTGCGGCAACCCAATCCATACAACCGATAGAGGTTCTCAAAATACTGTCCGCATTGAAACCTTCGAAATCAGGCAACGAATCAAAATGAATATTGCTTGCCTTTCCGTTCTTTTCTATCACAAACGAACCTGCCACACTATAATCCTCATTGATTTTCTTCTGCTGCAACAAATCCTTGAAAGGAGTGGCTAAATCTCCCAGGAAAGATCTCTCCCCCTGATAAACAGGTGGTATCTCAGGATTTAAAATTACCTTTTCAACATCAGACGGAGAGGTATGAGTGTTGGCATACACATCCTTCAAATAGGGTATATAAACACTTTTCTCTCCTTTCGCTCCTCCACTCCTTGCAATCAGACAATCATGCCATGTAACTGCAATATCACGCTTATCTACCGTTTTGGCGGGTCTCCAACGAGGAGATTCCTCCATAATTTGCTTTACCTTACTAACCATTACAGCATCTCCGCCTGCGACTTCCACATCACACACACATCCTTTTTCATTCACCGTATACTCAATGGAAAGCGTATCTTCCGTCACAACTCCCGATGCAGACATCCGAGCACATATCCATTCCATAAAATTCTCCCTTCCATTAAAAGGACGCAACACCTGCCCTTCTGAAGCAAAACGAGGTGGCATATACAAAGAAATCCGTTCCACCTCCCGACGCTTTTCCTCCGGAAGAAATTCATAAAAGTCAATCCACATGTATTTATTGGCGTCTTCTATATCCAACAACGGAGTATTACACCGTGGAGCCCTCCTAACGACCCTTTCAATCTCCCTTTCAAATGCCGGATTCAACGTACTGAAACGGCTGGAAACAAACACTCTTCCATCCCATGCCACGCTAAGACACAATTGCTCTATTCCCGCCGTATGATATTTATAAGCATCTTCCGGATACTGAATCTGCGTCAACATCCAAGACGAGATACGATTCAAATCCCATCTTGCAGTATCTACCACCTGAGCCACCCCAGTACTGAAAGACAGTACACATACATACAAAAGACAGCAAATTTTGAGGACTCTATTCATACGATAAAATTTTAATATAGATACGAACGGCAGACTTCCGAACTAAGGATTCTTTACAATCAGAACATCCACAAAATCAAAGCAATAGTTAACGAAACAAATATATAAAACAATTTATAGACAACCAAATAGATTTACCTTTTTACATAGGCAATTGTTTTTCTAAAACATGAAGGAAACAAAAACAAATCCTTCCTCAAAGTTTATGTCTCTCGGTGCAAAAACCTACGTTCTCCTTACGCAAACCTACATTTCCGCACCGGGAACCGTAAGTTTTACGTCAAGGAAACATAAAAAGAATAACGATATCTGAAAAACTTCACAAGGCCAATTCACAAAATGAAAAACTAAAGAATGAAAGCGTTACAAAAATTAGAATCAGATACAGAAAACAGGAATATGATTTTCAAAAAACAATGAAAAGAAAAGGATTCGTTGACACACAAAATCAACTTTGCATCATAAGAATATGGAAAATATAAATTATCTTTACACTATATTCAGGAAATGAAGATATCATTAAAGGAGAGGTAAAGAGCTTCCAGTAAACGAAACCAAAGAAATCTTTGAAAAAGATATGTTTGAAAAAGCATCTCGCTCCAGTAAATAAGACAAAGAACAGAAGTATTATACACAATATTTCATACTCCTTGTGATGGAAATAATAAAATAAACCAATGTTGAATTCAATAAATATAAAATAAACATGAGAACAATTGTGACTATTTTAGTAATGATACTTTTGGTTCAAACTACGAAGGCGCAAGAGCTTATTTTTGAAACAACAACGGGAGAAATTGTAACAAAAAGCAAATTCATAGACCCATTTAGGAAGAAAACTTATAATAATATAACACCTTATATTTTGAAACAAACTACAAAATGAATCTTTACAGAATGGTGATTCCTATACAATAAACTGTCTCAAATATAGAAATTGGGAAAAATGATCCAGGTGATGTACATATAATTCAAGTTTTACATCAAGGGAAAGAAGTTTAAAACTAAAATAAAGTTTGAATGGATGGAGGTATATAAACAAAGAGCCGAGAGTAGTAAC
>ENA-OQAL01000152-OQAL01000152.1-human-gut-metagenome-genome-assembly--contig:-NODE-152-length-17837-cov-3.934444_pt1 | contig 17837 bp, 16 predicted proteins | sample MGYA00242491_ERZ504519 | MGnify/ENA primary metagenome ERZ504519 (study PRJEB26092, sample SAMD00036260) | human gut metagenome | host: Homo sapiens | study: EMG produced TPA metagenomics assembly of... | reverse complement strand
CCATGTTGGGATGCTGGCTGGGTAATGGACACTTCTGGGGGTATTACCCGGGAAAATCTGGTCACAGCTCACTTGTTTTCCTGTTCTGCTTCCGGTGAAAGTGGAAGGACACAAAAACATTGACCACAAAACATCGTATGTATTCGTAGCCAACCATCAGGGAGCTTTCGATATATTCCTTATCTACGGATTCTTGGGAAGAAACTTCAAATGGAATGATGAAGAAAAGCCTGCGTAGCATTCCTTTCGTTGGAAAAGCCTGCGAATCGGCCGGTTTCATTTTTGTAGACAAATCCAGTCCGCGCAAAGTGTATGAAACTATCAAACGGGCAGAAAAAATCTTGCAGGGAGGTACTTCACTCGTAGTATTCCCGGAAGGCAGAAGAACCTTTACCGGTCGCATGAACGAGTTCAAGAAAGGAGCTTTCCTGTTGGCTGACCAGTTGCAACTTCCGGTCGTACCGATGAGCATCAGCGGCTCTTTCGATATTCTGCCGCGCACGGGCAAACTGCTATCCTGGCATCCGTTGAAGCTGACCATCCATCAGCCCATCTATCCACAAGGAAAAGGACAAGACAACCAGACCATGCTGATGGAAGAATCCTATCAGGCCATTGAAAAAGGATTGCCGGAAAATACAAAGGAGAAAGAAAAGTGGAGAATAAAAAATAAATATCGGGTAGGAAGAATTCTTACCCGATTTCTTTTTAATGAAGGGGAGCATGCGACATATTTTCACGTGCCACAGACACATATTCCTTCACCATGTAATTGTTCTTGAACGCTTCAGGAGCCGCGTCAATGATTTCCTGCATCAGCGGAGTCAGGAAGGGATAAGGCATGCTGTTACCCAACATAATGAACAACCCCGGTCCCAATACGTTCTCGTAATTGTCCTGAATAAAAGTCTTCGCCAGCTGGTTCATCTCCGTAGCTATCTCGTCACGTTTTTTCTGGATTTCCTGATGCACCGTCTGCAAATCCTTTCCATCCATAATCATGCGACTTTCCTCGCGCTCTACCTCGTAAGCACGGTCGTCGAGCGAGTTTTTCTGTACCACAAAATCATTGAAACAATCGTTCAATGGAGTCCCCTTGATGGTAATTCCCGCATTGTCTATCTGAATATCAATGTGACCCGGTTCTATCACTAAAGGCATGATGCACTCATCATCCATATACAATGAAGCTAAAACCGTGGAATCAACCTTTCCCTGCATTTCGAATAAGCCATGAATTACTTCTGCCGAATCAATGTTGACCAATTTATCACCCACCGGGATTTTTATAAAAAGCATTTTACCGTCCAACATAGAAACAGACGAAGTACCTTCTATCTTATATTTCTTACTGCAAGAGGTGCAAAGCATGGCACACAACAGGAAAAAATAAAGTTTATACATGCTGAAACCTTTTAAATTTGTGGGCAAAGGTATAATCTTTCAAGGAAGCGCCGAAATATATTATCAAAATTTATACTAAGATAGTGGTTTATTACCTTTTAAGTGAGCCGTGTGAGAATGGTGTGCGTTTTTTTACTATTTTTGTGCAATCTATATTTTAACACTATACATAACAATGAAAAAACTGAAAGTACTCGCACTCGCACTTGTTTGTGCTGTATTCTCTCCGGCCAAGGCCGATGAAGGAATGTGGTTGCTCCAGCTCATGCAGGAGCAGAACCTTGCGGACCGAATGAAAGCGCAAGGACTGAAAATGGATATCATGGATATCTACAACCCTGACCAAATTACATTAAAGGATGCTGTCGGAATTTTCGGACGCGGATGTACAGGTGAAATTATCTCACCCAACGGATTGATTCTGACCAATCACCACTGTGGATACGATGCCATCCAACAACATAGCTCGGTAGAACATGACTACCTGACCGACGGATTCTGGGCAAAAAGTTACCAGGAAGAACTTCCTACACCGGGATTGACCTTCAAATTCGTAGACCGTATTGTAGATGTAACGGAAAAAGTAAACGAAGACATCCGTAAAGGAAAAGTGACCGAAGCAGAATCATTCGGAAGCAAATACCTGAAGAAACTGGCTGCCGACGAACTGAAGAAAAGTGACCTGAAAGGCAAACCGGGCATCTCTACACAGGCTCTTCCGTTCTATGAAGGTAACAAATTCTACTTGTTCTTTATCAAGACTTACAGCGACGTGCGTATGGTAGCCGCTCCTCCTTCATCAATCGGTAAGTTTGGAGGTGAAACCGACAACTGGATGTGGCCGCGTCACACAGGCGACTTCTCTATGTTCCGTATCTATGCCGACAAGGATGGTAATCCGGCAGAATACAGCGCAGAGAATGTACCTTTGAAAGTAAAGAAACACCTGACTATTTCACTGAAGGGATTGCAGGAAGGCGACTATGCCATGATTATGGGATTCCCCGGAAGTACCAGCCGCTACCTGACAGAAAGTGAAGTACGCCTGCGCATGGAAGGTATCAACGTGCCGCGTATCACCGTACGCGAAGAACGCCAGAATATTCTCCGTAAGGAAATGGCTGCCAGCGACAAGGTACGTATCCAGTATGCCAGCAAGTTTGCCGGTTCAAGCAACTACTGGAAAAACTCCATCGGTATGAACAAGGCCATTGTAGACAACAAGGTTCTGGAAACAAAGGCAGAACAGGAAGCTAAATTTGCTGCTTTTGCCAAAGAAAAACAGAATGCTGACTATGCAGCCGTAGTAGGAAAGATTGACGAATACGTGAAGCGTGTCACTCCGCTGCGCACACAGCTGACTTATTTCACAGAAACTTTCAGAAGCGGTATCGAATTCACTCTGACTTCGAAGATGGAAGCACTTCAGGACTTGGCTACTGCCCTGCAGAAGAACAAGAAAAAAGATGTAGAAAAAGCCATCGCTACCCTGAAAGAAGCCTACGCTGACATCCACAACAAGGACTATGACCACGAAGTAGACCGCAAAGTGGCTAAAGTACTGCTGCCGCTTTATGCAGAAAAAAGTACCGGCTGAAGCATTGCCTGATTTCTATCAGACCGTCAAGAATACATTCAAGGGCGATTACAATGCTTACGTAGATGCCCTCTACAACAACAGTATCTTCGCCAATGAAAAGAACTTCAACGCTTTCATCGAGAATCCGACTGTAGAAGCAATCAACAAGGACTTGTCGGCTGAATATGCTGCTGCAGTGAGCAAGAAATACAAGGAACTGGCAGACAAGCTGGATCAAGCCAACGGTGACATTAACCTGCTGCACAAGACTTACGTACGCGGTCTTTGCGAAATGTATGCACCGACTCCGAAAGCTCCGGATGCCAACTTTACGATTCGTCTGACTTACGGTAACGTAAAGGCTTACGATCCGAAAGACGGTGTACACTACAAATATTACACTACACTGAAAGGGGTAATGGAAAAAGAAGACCCGAACAATCCGGAATTCGTGGTACCAGCCAAACTTAAAGAGTTGTATGCTACAAAGAACTACGGACGCTACGCCCTGCCTAACGGAGAAATGCCGACTTGCTTCCTGACTACCAACGACATTACCGGCGGTAACTCAGGTTCTCCGGTCATGAACGGAAACGGTGAACTGATTGGAGCTGCATTCGACGGTAACTGGGAATCTCTGTCCGGTGACATCAACTTCGACAACAACCTCCAGCGTTGTATTGCCGTAGATATTCGCTACGTGCTGTTCATCGTAGAAAAAATTGGGAGGCTGCAAGAACCTGATTGACGAAATGACAATTGTAGAATAATGAAGCATAAGTTATTATTATCCTTATTTGCTACCCTTTCCCTCACCGCTCATGCGGATGAGGGGATGTGGATGCTGACTGACCTGAAACAGCAGAATGCTGCCGTGATGCAGGATTTGGGATTGGACATCAGCATTGACCAGGTGTACTGTCCGGACAACATCAGCCTGAAAGATGCCGTGGTGCATTTCGGAGGCGGATGTACGGGGGAAGTCATCTCCTCGGAAGGCTGGTGCTGACCAACCATCACTGCGGATACGGCTACATCCAGCAGCATAGTTCAGTGGAACATGATTACCTGACCGACGGCTTCTGGGCGATGACGCGTGAACAGGAACTTCCGTGTGAAGGACTAAACGTGACCTTTATCGACCGGATACTTGACGTAACGGAATACGTGCAAAAGCAGTTGAAGAAGTCCAAAGACCCGGACGGAACTAACTACCTCTCTCCTTCTTTCTTGGCCAAAGTAGCTGAAAAGTTTGCCAAAAAGGAACGTATCCGCACCAACGAATTTACAACTTTGGAACTGAAACCGTTCTATGGAGCCAACAAATACTACCTGTTTGTCAAGACATCTTACAAGGATGTGCGTATGGTAGGTGCTCCTCCCTCTTCCATCGGTAAGTTCGGAGCAGATACCGACAACTGGATGTGGCCCCGCCACTGCGGTGACTTCTCTATCTTCCGTATCTACGCTACTAAGGACGGAAAGCCGGCCAATTACAGTGCCGAAAACGTACCTTTGAAAGTAAAGAAACACATTGCCATCAACCTGAAAGGGGTGAAGGAAGGTGACTTTACCTTCGTGATGGGATTCCCCGGACGCAACTGGCGTTACATGATCAGTGATGAGGTGGAAGAACGCATGCAGACTACCAACTTCATGCGCGACACCATTCGCGGTGTACGCCTGCGGGTGCTGGGAGAAGAAATGGCTAAGGATGCACGTACCCGTATCCAGTATGCAGCCAAGTATGCTTCATCGGCCAACTACTGGAAAAATGCCATCGGTATGAACGAAGGACTGGTACGCCTGAAAGTACTCGACCGCAAAAAACGGGAGCAGGAACAATTGTTAGCTTTCGGAGATTCCATCGGAAATGACAATTACCGGAAAGCCTACGAAAGCATCAAGCAGATTGTAGCACAGCGTCACGATGCAGTGTACCACCAGCAGGCGATTTACGAAGCCTTAATGCTGGGAACCGAATTCTATAAGGTACCCGATACGGATGCGTTGAGAGTGGCACTGGAAAGCCAGAAGCAAAAAGACATTGACGAAGCTGTTGCTGCCCTGAAGGAAGCCGGACAGAAGTTCTTCAACAAGGACTACAATCCGGAAGTCGACCGCAAGGTATCCAAACAGCTGATTGCCTTGTACGCCCGACTGATTCCGGCCGACCAGCGAATTGACATCTTCCAGACCATCGAAAAGGATTTCCAGGGAAATACCGATGCGTTTGTGGATGCCTGCTTCAACCAGTCCATCTTCAGAAGTCCGGAAGCACTGGATGAGTTCCTGAAGCAGCCCGATGCACAGCAACTGGAAAACGACCTGATGGTGAGATATGCCGCTTCCGTACGCAACGGATACCAGGCTACCAGCGATGCCATGCAGGAGGAAACCAATGCATACAACGCAGCTCACAAGACTTGGGTAGAAGGTGTATTGCAAATGAAGAAAACCAACGGACAGCCAATCTATCCGGATGCCAACTCTACTCTCCGACTGACTTATGGAAAGATTGGCTCTTACGAACCGGCTGACGGAAAGGAATACCTTTACTATACCACCTTGAAAGGGGTAATGGAAAAGGAGGACCCGAACAATCCGGAATTTGTGGTACCAGCCAAACTGAAAGAGTTGTATGAAAAGAAGGATTTCGGCCCCTACGCCATGCCCGACGGACGAATGCCGGTCTGCTTCGCCACTGCGACAGACAACACAGGAGGTAACTCCGGTTCTCCGGTATTCAATGCGAAAGGAGAGCTAATCGGTACCGGATTCGACCGCAACTATGAGGGACTGACCGGTGACATTGCCTACAACCCGCAACTGCAACGTGCGGCTTGTGTAGACATCCGCTATACCTTGTTCATCATTGACAAGTTTGCCGGTGCTTCTCATTTGCTCAAAGAAATGACCATCATCCGATAAACAGAAAAAGCCAGACTTTCCGGTCTGGCTTTTTTATTTCAGGCTTGTGCCTCATTATCTTCTTCCAAGATTTTCTTTATCTCCGCATCGGCCTTATACAGCTTGTTCTTACAGAACTTTATCAGCTTCTGGGCTTCCTGCAAGTATTCGCCCAACTGGTCAATATCCAGTTCATTGCTTTCAATGCGAGACACTATTTCCTCCAGGCGTTTCATCGCTTCTGAATAGGTTTCCTTCTTTGCTGCCATATCACTTATTTATTACTTTACTCCTAAATTTACCTTTTGCCAGACGGGTTTCCACTTCATCTCCTGGTTTCAACAAGGAAGCATCTGTCACCACCTTTCCATCCAGCAGAGTAAGGCTGTATCCTTTTTTCAATAACTTCTCCGGAGAAGCCGAATCTACCCGCTGTGCCAGCAGTTCCAGCCGATGTGTTTCACGCTGTACACGGTTCTGCAAAGCGGAAAGTAATCGGGGCATCAACTGCAAGCGGTAGTTTTCCTGCAACAAGCGCGACTGCCAGGCCGTTTTCATCCGGTTCTGAAATTTCTCCTGGCGGAAATTCTCCCGCTGCAACCGCATCTGCACCTGTCCCGGAATCCGGGTTACAAATGAATCCAACCGCTGTTTTTCCTGTTGCAGCAAACGAGGTACTTCCTGATAGATAACCTCCTCGTATGCCTCCAGCTCCTGTGCCGTCTGTCTTACATGATTAATCAGAAACTCAGCCGCAGCTGTCGGAGTCTTGACACGGGTATGTGAAATCATATCCAGCACCGTATCGTCTCGTTCATGACCGATTCCGGTAATAATAGGAAGCGGGAACTGTGCACAGTTTGCCGCCAAATCGTAGGTATCAAAACCCGAAAGGTCGGAAGTGGCCCCTCCTCCCCCGGATAATCACCACCACATCCCAGTTATCGCGCGTCGCATTAATACGGTCGAGTGCCTGAATGATGGACTGTTCTACCTGTTCTCCCTGCATAATGGCCTGAAAAAGCCGGGGATAAAATACAAAGCCGAAAGAATTATGCAGCAACTGATTGCAGAAATCGCCATACCCCGGCAGCCGTAGCCGATGAAATGACCGCAATACGCTGCGTCAGTACGGGAAGTTCCAGTTCCTTATTCAGTGTCAGGATTCCCTCCTCATCCAACTGCCGGAGAATTTCCTTACGACGGCGTATCATATCGCCCAAGGTATAGGTGGGGTCAATATTGACTACCGTCAGCGAGTAGCCATACAGCTCGTGGAAATCGACCGTGACTTTTACCAGTACCTTCAAGCCTGAAACGAAAGCCTGCCCCGTTTCCCGCTCAAAATAACTCCGCAAGCGGGTAAAGACATTTGCCCATATAATTCCTCGTGCCTTGGCCAGAAGCGCATTGCCGGTAGCATCTTTCTGCACAAACTCCAGATAGCAATGTCCGGAATAATTTACGCGTACATCGCTTAATTCAGCCTGCACCCAATATTCATCCGGCAGACAGGAGGTGATGCTCCGTCTGACCAATGAATTCAGTTCGAGTAAGGAAAGAGGTTTATTTTCCATCAGTATCCGCTTTCAGTTTCATGGCCAGTTGGTAGGCTTTCCACATATCCGTCACTCCATATCCGTAAATATTATCGGGATAAGCATTACGGTCGCTGGCTTCATGCACTACCTGAATGAGCTGCCGTACCGTAAGCCAAGGACACGCCTGCCACAAACAAGCCACCAGCCGCAGAAAATAGGCGACGCAAAAGAAGTACCATTGGCAAAAGCGGTACCTCCGTCTACTCCTACCACTGCCGAATGTACGCCCATCGCCATGACATCGGGTTTGATACGCCCGTCTGCCGTATTACCGATGGAAGAAAAAGCGGCATTCACTCCCATATTATCGATGGCACCTATGGTCAATATATCTTCCGCATCGGCCGGAGGAGTGATTTTTTTCCATTCATCCATACCGGAATTTCCGGCACTGCATACCACCAAAAGCCCTTTCTTTGCTGCATACGAAGCAGAAGCGGCCATCAAAGAAGTATGCCCATCCAACTGACGATATGTATAATTATCAATCGGATCGTCAAATGAATAATATCCTAAGGAGGTATTGACAATATCCACTCCTACACTGTCGGCAAATTCCACTGCCGCAGCCCAGTTATCCTCTTCCACCGGCTGTTCCGTATCATTGTCTTCACTTCTTAACAGCCAGTAGCTTGCTTCGGGAGCTGTTCCCACCATGACATGAGGCGTATTCACAGCCATGCACGACAAGACTTTCATGCCGTGATTATGTTCGCCATAAATATCTGAAGAAGGATTGACAAAATCATGTGTGCCTAAAATCGTCGTATTCTTGAAGATTTTCATGGCATCCACATTATAAAAGCCAGCATCGATGACCGCAATCTGTATCCCTTTGCCTTTAAAGCCGGCCAGATGCAGACTGTCTCCATGGTGAATCTTGATTTGTTCGGCTCCCATTCCATAATAATCATCCTGCTTTTTCCACTGATTCTTCACCTGCTCCTTTCTGTCTTTGTTACGGGGCATAATGGAATCTGGAGATACCCCATACTTTTTTTGATGGAGCGGACAAATGAATTATCCCAGGAAGCGCAAGGCAATAGCCTCATCGGGAACCTGCATCAGCACGGTATTGTTCCATTTGCTGGATGAGATGTATTTTCCTCCCTGCGACTCCAGGCGCTCAATATAGGCACGACAAACAGGCAGTCGGTAGAATCAACGGCTACCCCCTGACTGGCACGACGGGCAAGTGCCCGTTCGGACAAAAAAAGTTTCAGGATGTTCCAAAGAATGTACAGACTTTGACTTGTCAGTCAACTGCACTCTGTATTTATATAAACTCTCTGCCGAGACACTACTTCCGCAGAGCAAAAAGAGAAGAGCTAATCCTATTCTGTTCACTTTCATCCACATAGCTTTTATTTTGGAGCGCAAAGATACACAAAGTTTTCCCTGAATGCGGAAAAAAGTTTACCTTTGCACGATTTTTTTAGAAAATCTAAAGATTTCTGGATAACAATTAATAAGGTAAATAATTATGTCGCAAAAAGGAACAGCCACAGAACTTGGCACTGAACGAATTGGAAAACTATTGATGCAATATGCCATTCCGGCCATTATTGCCATGACTGCTTCTTCGCTTTACAACATGGTAGACAGTATTTTTATCGGACACGGAGTAGGTCCTCTAGCCATATCGGGACTGGCCATCACCTTTCCGCTGATGAACCTGGCTGCTGCCTTCGGTTCACTGGTGGGAGTCGGTGCCTCTACCCTCATCTCCGTTAAATTAGGTCAGAAGGATTATACTACCGCACAGCAGATTTTAGGAAACGTCGTATCATTAAACCTGATTATCGGGGTGCTGTTTACCATTGTCTGCCTCTTGTTTTTGGACCCCATCCTGTATTTCTTTGGCGCCAGTGAGGCTACACTGCCCTACGCCAAGGATTACATGGTGACCATCTTATTAGGAAATGTAATCACCCACATGTATTTAGGACTCAACTCGGTGTTGCGCTCAGCCGGACATCCTCAAAAGGCCATGGCCGCCACCATACTGACTGTTATTATCAACACTTTGCTGGATCCCTTGTTCATCTACACCTTCCACATGGGAATAAAGGGAGCGCCGTGGCAACTGTCCTGGCTCAGGTGATTTCACTCTGCTGGCTTATCTGGATTTTCTGCAACAAAAATGAATTGCTTCACTTCCGGAGAGGCATTTATCGCCTAAAAAGAATACTAGTAGAAAATATCATCGGTATCGGACTGGCTCCGTTTTTCATGAACCTGGCCTCCTGTTTTATCGTCATTCTGATAAACAAAGGGTTAAAACTATACGATGGAGATTTGGCCATCGGTGCATTTGGAATCGTCAACCGCATTGTATTCTTATTCGTCATGATTGTGATGGGGCTCAACCAAGGAATGCAGCCCATTGCCGGCTACAACTTTGGTGCACAGAATTATCACCGTGTGAATCAGGTAATGAAATATACCGTCATCGCTGCCACCATCGTTACCACCAGTGGCTTCTTAGTGGGCGAACTGATGCCGGAACTGGCCGTAGCCGCCTTCACCACCGATTCACAGCTCATCCAGCTAAGTGCCAAAGGCCTAAGGGTAGTGGTCATGTTCTTCCCTATCATCGGCTTTCAGATGGTTACTTCCAACTTCTTCCAAAGTATCGGAATGGCCAAGAAAGCCATCATACTTTCTTTAAGCCGTCAGGTACTGATTCTGATTCCCTGTCTGCTTATCCTTCCACTTTTCTGGGGAGTAGACGGAGTGTGGTACAGTATGCCGATTTCTGACATAACCGCCAGCATCATTGCCGGAAGCATGCTCTACAGTCAGTTCCAGAAATTCAAAACGACACGCTGCCGAAACCGGAATCGAAATAAAATAAAAGACAAAAAAAGTGACATTTTTCCGCAGAAAGAATTATATTTGTTGTGTATCAACTAAAGAGTTACACTATGGACGGACACTATGTTATCAATCTCGGACGCCAGCTGGGCAGCGGCGGAAAGAATAGGTGAAAAATTAGCGAATGACTTAGGCATTGCCTTTTACGATAAAGAGCTATCAACTTAGCTTCTGAAGAGAGCGGACTTTGCAAGGAATTTTCGAAAAGCTGATGAGAAAGCTTCTCAAACCATTTTAGGAGGATTATTCGGAACCCGTTTCCCGTTTATTACAGAAGGAGCCTATCCGTACAACTCCTATCTCAGCAACGATTCTCTGTTCAAAATTCAGAGTGATGTCATCCGTCATCTGGCAGAAAAGCAATCGTGCCTTTTCGTGGGAAGATGTGCTGACTACATTTTGCGCGACCATCCCAGATGTGCCAACGTCTTTGTGTCAGCCTCACCGGAAGCCCGTATTGAGCGACTGATGAAACTGCACCACATCAGCGCGGAAGATGCAGAAGACTTGATGGAAAAAGCGGACAAGAAACGTTCTTCCTATTACAACTACTACAGCTACAAGACATGGGGAGCAGCTGCTACCTATCATCTATGTATCGATTCTTCTGTATTAGGTATTGATGGTACCGTGGAATTCATCAAGAATTTTGTCAAGCTGAAACTTCATCTGTAAGAAAAGATAAAGACATAAAAATAGAGAGGCTGTTCAACTGAGATTGAGCAGCCTCTCTATTTTTATACGAAACAAGCCATTCGGAATCTGACTTTTATAAAAATCCAGTACTTCTTTAGTCAGTACTGGAGTACTCCCCTGAAAGTACTGCAGTACTTTCTAAGAAGTATTATAGTACTGCCTAAGAAGTACTGAGAACTTTGACTTTTCCTGATATAACTAGACGTTTTTTCTTTTTATAAACTGGAACAGTAGACACTTTGTACTCGTGTATCTGAGAAGGACTATTGTTTCATCAAGTAAGCTTTAAATGCCGCAAAGTCTTTCGACATCGGTACACTCTGTTTGGTACCTTTCATGAATGCCTGAAGCTTTTCCGGTATTTTTACTTCCACTCCAATGATGCTTTCCACTGTTTGAAGGAATTTTGCCGGATGAGCTGTTTCCAGGAACAAACCGACTTCCCCTTCTTTCAGTTCTTCTGCCAACGCACGGTATCCGCATGCACCGTGAGGATCGAGCAGATAACCTGTTTCTTCATAAACCTTCTGCACCGTTTCACGTATCTGCTCATCGGTATAGGTTTCGCCGCTGATTTCAGAAGCAATGGCATCGTGACTACCTTCGTACAAATCCAGTACCCGGGCAAAATTACTGGGGTCGCCTACATCCATAGCATTGGCAATAGTAGCCACCGACGGACGCGGACAATACTCTCCTGTCTTTAGGTATTGATAGAATATATCGTTACGATTATTAGCGGCAATAAAGCGTTTCACCGGAAGTCCCATACGCTTGCCAAACAATCCGGCTGTAATATTTCCGAAGTTACCGCTCGGCACACAAACCACCAGGTTATCGGCCTTACCGATTTTTTTCATCTGCGCATAGGCATAGAAATAATAAAAAGGCCTGCGGCAGGAAACGGGCCACATTGATAGAGTTGGCAGATGTCAACTGCATGTGCTCGTTCAATTCTTTATCCATGAACGCATTTTTCACCACGCCTGGCAGTCATCGAACGTACCGTCCACTTCGACCGCTGTGATATTACGTCCTAAGGTCGTGAATTGTTTTTCCTGAATTTCACTGACCTTTCCTTTCGGATAAAGCACATACACATGAATGCCTTCCACTCCAAGGAAACCATTTGCCACCGCACTTCCCGTATCCCCGGATGTAGCTACCAGCACATTGACCTGCTTCTTTCCTCCTTACGGATAAAGTATCCCAACAGGCGGGCCATAAAACGACCACCTACATCTTTAAAAGCCAATGTAGTCCGTGGAACAGCTCCAAAGAATAAATATTGTCTTTTACTTTTACTGCCGGTACATCAAAGTTCAATGTGTCATACACAATCTGTTTCAATGTTTCTGCCGGTACATCTTCTCCAAAAAAGCATCTGCTACTTTATAAGCTATTTCTGGAAAAGAAAATGTCTCAATCTCGTCATAGAACGATTGTGGCAAGGGTTTAATCTGACGGGGCATATATAAACCCTTATCTGAAGCCAGTCCTCTTACCACAGCTTCTTCCAATGTCGCGTCTAATGCTTTTCCGTTTGTACTGTAATACTTCATATTGCTATCTGTTACTGAATATTCATAAATAGGTTCATAAACTCATCTTTCTCCATCAGGCCATATCCTCCTTCCTTGCAACTGATTTCATCATAAGTCTGCACGGCATCCGGCTCAATACCCGGATAATATATCAGGAAGGGAATCGGTTCATTGGTATGCGTTCTCAACTCACAAGGAGTAGGATGGTCGGGCAATACCGCAATGGCCACCGGCTCGTCCCATTGTTTTACTGCTTCATAGACCGGACCGACAATACGGCTATCCAAGTCCTCAATGGTTTTCAGTTTCAACGGAACATCTCCTTCATGACCCGCCTCATCGCTGGCTTCCACATGCAGATACACAAAATCATCTGTTTTCAGTGCTTCAATGGCAGCCTGAGCCTTCCCTTCATAGTTGGTGTTATACAATCCGGTAGCCCCTTCCACATCAATACAGCGCAAACCTGCATAACGGCCGATACCCCGAATCAAATCGACAGCCGTAATCACGGCTCCTTTTCGGATGGACGGATATTTCTCTGACAAAGGTTCCATCTGCGGGCGGTATCCCGGACTCCAGGGCCAGATACTATTGGCCGGGTCTTTCCCTTCCGCCACTCGTTTCAAGTTGACAGGATGCGTAGCCAGCAACTCTTGTGATTTCAGAATCAGTGCATTCAACAAATCGGCTGTTTCTTGTGCCTCAGGACAGAGTGCCTTCACCAGATTAGGACGGAAAGGCTGCAAAGGGATGTCATGCGGAGGCACACAAGCCAAGCGCTTATCTCCTCCCTTAATCACCAATAAATGACGATATTGCACTCCTGTGTAAAAATGAATGCGGTCGGAACCCAATTTTTCATCCAAAAAGCGAATCAGTTCATCAGCCTCTTCCGTAGAAATATGCCCGGCAGAATGGTTTTTCAACGTTTCTCCTTCCACACAGACAATGTTACAACGCATAGCCATGTCCCCATCCTGAAGGTCTACGCCAATACTGGCAGCTTCCAGTACTCCACGCCCTTCATACACCTTAGGTAAATCATAGCCCATCACAGACATATTGGCCACCTCACTTCCTGGATGGAAGCCGTCGGCCACCGTCTTCAATACGCCCGTACGCCCCATACTTGCCAGCTTATCCATATATGGCGTATGTGCATACTGCAGTAAAGTTTTGTCGCCTAAGGAAGGTACAGCCCAATCGGCCATACCGTCACCTAAGATAATTACATGTTTCATTTTTGTTTGGTTTAAATATTGGCAATACTCATTATATCCGCAAATACACCGGCAGCAGTCACACTTGCACCGGCACCGTATCCCTGAATCAGCATCGGATATTCATTGTAGCGCTCTGTGGTCAGCAAGATAATATTGTTGCTGCCAGCCAGGTTATAGAACGGATGATTGCGGTCTACTTCCTGCAAAGACACCTTGCCGTGTCCATCTTCCAGGCTTGCCACAAAAAAACGCCAGCGTTTTTCCTCGCTTTCCAGTCTCTTGCGACGTTCTTCAAATTCTTTATCTAATTGTGGAATCCTTCTCCAGAAATCATCCAATGTACCTTCAAAATAGCTGTCAGGAATAAACAAGTCTGCTTCCACATCTTCCTGATTCAAACGGTAACCTGCCTCACGAGCCAGAATCACCAGTTTCCGAATTACATCCTTTCCGCTCAGGTCAATTCTCGGGTCCGGTTCCGAATAACCTTCTTCCTTCGCCTGACGGATAGTTTCACTCAGAGGAGTTGTCGCACTGATACGGTTGAAAATATAATTCAACGTGCCGCTCACCACTGCTTCAATCTTCAGAATCTTGTCACCACTGTTTATCAGGTCATTGATGGTATTGATTACCGGAAGACCAGCTCCTACGTTCGTCTCAAACAAATACTTCACTCCACGCTGGCGAGCAATTCTTTTCAGTTCCGCATAGATGTCGTATTCAGAAGAAGCGGCAATCTTGTTTGCTGCGACCACCGAAACATTGTGACTCAGCAAATCTTTATACAGTGCCGCAATATCGGGACTGGCTGTACAATCCACAAACACCGAATTGAAGATATTCATTCCCACAATCTCATCACGAAGAGTCTGAGGACAAGAAGGAATGCCTTTTTCATCCAATTCTTCTCTGAAATGTTCCAAATCAATTCCGGCACGCGTAAACAAGGCTTTATGGCCGTTGGCAATACCCACCACATGCAGTTTCAACCCGCGTTCCTGCTTCAGTTTTTCCTGCTGGCCATGAATCTGTTCAATCAAGCTGGCACCCACTGTTCCCGTACCACAGATAAACAGGTTCAATACCTGATATTCTGACAAGAAGAATGAATCATGAATCACATTCAGTGTCTTACGCAAAGAAGCACCTTCCACAACGAAAGAGATATTTGTCTCAGAAGCACCCTGCGCACAAGCGATGACATTGATACCGTTACGTCCGAGCGTACCAAACAATTTTCCGGCAATACCGGGAGTATGCTTCATGTTCTCACCCACAATCGCCACGGTGGCCAGACCACCTTCTGCTTTCATCGGTGAGATTTCACCCATTTCTATTTCTTTGGCAAACTCCTCATTCAGCACCTCACATGCCAGTTCCGCATCCTCATTTCTCACACCGATAGAGGTTGAGTTCTCAGAAGAAGCCTGCGAAACCAAAAAGACACTGATGCCATTCTCGGCCAACGTCTTGAAGATACGATGGTTCACGCCAATGACACCCACCATGCCCAAACCGGTCATGGTAATCAAACAGGTATCATTAATAGACGAAATACCCTTGATAGGTTTCGAAGAATGGTCAGCTTCCTGCTTCACAATGGTACCCGGAGCCTCCGGATTGAACGTATTCTTTATCAGAATCGGAATATTCTTATGACACACCGGATAAATCGTAGGCGGATACACCACTTTCGCACCAAAGTTACACAGCTCCATAGCCTCCACATAACTCAACTCCGTAATAGGATAAGCCGTACTGATGACACGCGGGTCAGCTGTCATGAAGCCATCCACATCCGTCCAGATTTCCAGAATATCCGCATCCAAAGCTGCCGCAATAATGGACGCTGTATAGTCAGATCCACCTCTTCCCAAGTTAGTTACTTCTCCCGTATTCTTATCGGTAGAAATAATCCCGGCACCAGAGAAACCTTCGGTATTTCACTGAAAGTCTCACGCACCAGCCGGTTCGTCAGCTCTGAATCAAGAATATGCTTATTATGTTTCTTTTCGGTCTTAATGAAAGTACGGGAATCGAACCACACTGCCCCCTCAATAAGAGTAGCCACAATGATGGAAGAAAGACGTTCCCCATAGCTCACAATCGTAGCAGAAGTTTTCGGAGAAAGGTCACGAATCAAATAAATACCCTGAAAATATCCTTCAATTCGCTCAGCAGTTCGTTCACCAGATCCAAAAGCAACTCTCTTCCCCGCCCTGCCGGAATCACAGTGTACACCATTTCAATGTGACGGTTCACGATTTCCTTCATTTCCTTCTCATAAGCGTCATCGCCCGAAGCGGCCATTTTCGAAGTACAAATCAGTTTATCGGTAATTCCCCCTAATGCAGAAACGACTACAATTACTTTGTCATCTATACCCTCTACTATACGCTTGACACTTAACATGCTATTGACAGAACCTACGGATGTTCCGCCGAATTTCAATACTTTCATAAGTTACCATTAATTTTTAGTCCGAAACCCAATGGTCCCGGTATATCTCCGTAAGCCTTACACTACGGCACAAACAGAAACAATGAATTAAAATAAATCTTGATTGAATAAAAATAATTGAAATGTCTGCATCCGCAGACGTGTATCACGTAGAAACACCAAACATACTATCCTCACCCCCTAGGGGTCATCCCTGTGGTAGATGTAATGAAAGGCATATACCCATGCCCGTTCAACAAGATGATATGAAGACAGTGTACAGTCATAGATTATTGTTTTTTCCGTTGGCAAATATAGCAACATTTTTTCTACAAACAAAATAAATAAATGATATTTTTTTTTGCCAGTATAGAGAATAAGCATAAGATTTCGTACCTTTGTAAAGAATTAGTGTAACAAATATGGCAAAAGAAAAAACGGTCTATGTCTGCACAAACTGCGGACAAGAATCTCCTAAATGGGCTGGGAAATGCCCCTCCTGCGGACAATGGAATACATTTGTGGAAGAAGTGGTGCGCAAGGAAGCTCCTGTAGCCAAGCACGTGGCACACGGCATCGAATCCGTGCGCTCCAAACCTCAACGTCTGACCGAAATAGAATCGAATGAAGAGCAACGCATGGACATGCTCGACGAAGAGCTGAACCGTGTATTGGGAGGGGGACTGGTGCAAGGTTCACTCACCCTGATTGGAGGAGAACCGGGCATCGGAAAATCTACTCTGATACTCCAGACGGTATTGCGGCTTACCCACAAAAGAATCCTCTACGTATCTGGTGAAGAAAGTGCCCGCCAGCTCAAACTTCGGGCTGTCCGCATTCCGCACCCGGAAAATGACAATCTGCTGATAGCCTGTGAAACCTCGTTGGAGCAGATTTTTACCCATATAAAGAATGCGGCTCCCGATTTGGTCATCATCGACTCCATCCAGACGATTTCTACCGAGAATATTGACTCTTCTCCCGGCAGCATCGTGCAGGTAAGAGAATGTACCGCTTCTCTTTTAAAGTTTGCCAAAGAAACCGGCACACCGGTTATCCTCATCGGACATATCAATAAGGAAGGAAGCATTGCCGGACCGAAGGTACTGGAACACATCGTCGATACCGTATTGCAATTCGAAGGAGACCAACACTACATGTACCGCATCTTGCGCAGCATCAAGAACCGATTCGGTAGTACGGCTGAACTGGGAATCTACGAAATGCGCCAGGACGGACTACGGCAGGTGAGCAACCCTTCCGAACTGTTGCTTACCCAAGACCACGAAGGTATGAGCGGTGTCGCCATCGCCGGTGCCGTGGAAGGTGTACGTCCCTTCCTGATAGAAGTGCAGGCATTGGTCAGCACAGCCGCATACGGAATGCCACAGCGTTCCGCCACCGGATTCGACCTGCGCCGTATGAACATGCTGCTGGCTGTACTTGAAAAACGTGTCGGATTCAAGTTGGCTCAAAAGATGTGTTCCTGAACATTGCCGGAGGGTTGAAAGTCAACGACCCCGCCATAGACCTGGCAGTTATCAGTGCCATTCTTTCC